>MOXF01000012.1_pt1 | contig 20762 bp, 25 predicted proteins | sample 1471201 | NCBI WGS metagenome assembly MOXF01 (sample SAMN05358035, study PRJNA327811) | mollusc metagenome | isolation source: Phylotype B (NB1) bacterial symbionts from gill | host: Thyasira cf. gouldii | place: Canada: Bonne Bay, Newfoundland | collected 2010-08
GCTCTCTATTGGATCGGCAGCATCATTCAATACCCGTCGAACGGTTACAAAAATCAAGCACTTGAATAATTATCATCACTATGGTTAATGTGACAGAGTAGAACTAGAAACTGCCTTTACTGAATGCAGTGGTCGTAAAACGTAGGCAGGGATTGCTATTAATAATAGGGGCTTTTCCCTGCGACCCACACTTCTCTGGATCCTTTGCCTTCTTAATATTCCACCGGTGATAGTTAATAAGTTCCTGCTACGGGCAGGATCAATCTATGTCTCGAACAATACGAAAACCTGTTTTTATATCTTGGTGGCTCAACTTGAGTGCTTCTCTGTAGGCACTGCGCATGGTTCCGATGGGATCTACATAGCTGCCCCCTTTTACAACGCGGCTTGTATTACCGGGTTGCTCTACGGCCCGACCTTCTTGAGATGCACCTTTATGTGATGCCACCCAGTGATCAGCAACCCACTCTCTGACATTACCTAACATATGGCTTACCTTGAACATATTGGTATTGATGGACTCTTTACTGCTTAGTGGCGATTGCACGCCACTGTTTATCGCATAACGTGCATTGAGAATATTCATTTCTGTAAACGGATGGGCTGTGATTGATCCAGCCCGACAGGCATATTCCACTCTGCCTCTGTAGCAATCTATAGCGCTTGCCCGTGGACTCGCTCAGCCAGTTTGTATAGTCCACTGCATCGTGCCACGAAACATTAACTGCGGGGTAATCAATACCCCATGGCGAATCGACACATTGTTTGCCGGTTGCATGACAAAATGCCTTGTATTCCCCCGCTGAAATCTCTCTCGCTGAGATGGCAAAGGCCTTATTAATAGCAACCTGATGCACCGGACCCTCGGCAGGCGATAGGTCACTACCCATCATAAAACTGCCCGCAGGCAACACGGCTAATTTTGGCCCATTAAGCCGTTCGCTGATGCGATCCTTACAGAAATGACGTCGTGTTCCCAGACGGGCACGGCAACTATTATTGGTGGTGGTTGTGCTATTTGCCACCTGAATACCTCTGTAGTCACTCCCCAGTGCTTGTATTTTTTTTGCGTCCTGTTGCGCAGACTGTTTATCTGGATACCCTGGAATATCAACTCTGTAGAGCATCCTGCTCTGTGGGCTTGGTTCACTCACCAAGGCATCAAAGCCTGCCTGTATAAATATTTTTTGCTGTTTCTTTGCTCTCGCCTCGGTTGAAAAAGCAAAGGCCTTAATCTGCCATGAACCTTTTTTACTCTTTGCACGATTTTCTGCCAATTTAACAGGGTCTGTTTTTTTCTTTACTATTGCTGCCTTTTTTACTGTTGCTGCCTTTGCCTTTACTTTTAGCGAACCACTGTTTTCACTATCTATCTTACTCATAACCACATTTTGTGGGGCAGTTTGATTTAGCACTTGTTGGACAGTCTTATTTGAGGTCACTATTATTTTTTCTGGCACGACTTGACGCTCAAATATAGAGCCATAGTCCATAACCTTTTCCGCCCCTCCACTTCCAGTCAAAGGCGGCTCTTTCCGCAATACATCACTATCGGGAGATGGTGAACCAACCACGTAACTCTCATCCTCCCAGTATTGTTTCTGCGGGACATCTTTATGAACACCGAGAGTTTCAGCCACGGAGGTAGAGTCGCCCAAGATCCTCAACCTCAGTATCAACCCCCTCATCTACCAGGGTCTGCGTCTCATTTAACTCACTGGTTATCCGCCGCTTAAGTACGTGAAACCAAGCCTGATTTCTGTATTCCTTACGCATTTCCTCAGATTCAGCACTCCATATATGCATCAAATTTTCTACTACCACTCCGTTCCAAACATGGCTGTTCAATAAATTATCCGCTAAAGAACGCACTGTTGGAGGATTGTTTTCCATAACCATAGTGCTATCACTTACAGGCCGTACATGATCCTCAGTGGCGACACTCTCTTTGTCTCCGTCTGAGAGGGATAAGGTACCAACAACAACCAACAGCACAATAGTGGTTGCAGCAATCAGTCTCATATTGCTGGATTGCAGCACCTGTCGCACCTGCTCGGCTGTCGTACCAATAGACGCTGGAGTTACATTCTTTGTGGGCTTGTGACTTTTCTCTTTTTGAGATCGTTTACCAATATAGGAAGGCTTTGGGACGGTGGTATCGTCTCCAGCTCCCCCATCTTCAATCAGGGCAAGAAATTCGCTTCTGGCCGTCCTATAAGCCTCTCGAGATAACTCACCCAGGTAGTACTGCTTGGCATAGCGTCTTAGCGTACTTAACATTATATTTTTCTCAACCACCCTTCACTTCACGCAACAAGCGTAATCCTGTCACAGAATCCAGGTCACCACTGTATGGCCTGGACAGCGACAACTTACATAATGATGTAGAGTCGCTGTACTTCCCGCCTCTTGCATTGATCTGCTGTCCATCAAGAGTCAACTCCTGCGCATTGCCGACATAATTCACAAGCCCCCAACCGTTTGCCTTACCTTGTTTGGCATCAACAAGACCGTATCCCTTCACAAGCTTTCCCCCAACCGTGAGTTTGCAGTTAAAGCCACCGCTTGGCTGTTTGCCATTGGCATTCGCTGCATGTGCCCACTCTGCAGCCGAGGGTAGCCGATAGTGGAACCCCGTCTCAGCCGTCAACCACTGCAAATAATCAAAGACCTGCTGCTTAGGTACATTGGTTATTGGCAGATTGCCGGAGCCACTATCCTTAGGAGTACAACTACCACTGGTGAGGCAGTAGTGGTTAAACTCTTTTATAGAGACTTCATACTTGCTGATGGCAAATGGTGCATTGCCATCAATACCGGGCACAACAACCAGTATAGGTGAGCGCACATCACCAGGTAGGGTATCGTAGCAAGCCCCTCTCCCCTTTCGTCCATACCCAGCCAGGCGAGGTTTGCATCGGTCTTTAGCCGGTCGTGCAGTGTCCGTAACAACCGTTTGCACCACTGGTTTTGTTACTACCTTTTCAGCCTGCGCAGGCTTTTGAATTTGTTCTTTTTTTACAGGTGTTATTACTACTACAATCGGTTTTTTAACTGGTTCTTTTTTTACAGGTGTTTTTACTACTACAATCGGCTTTTGAAGCTTTATAGCATTAAGCGCCTGGCTGCCAGGGAACACCTGCTTACCTATTTGTAACAACTGTTTAGCTTTGGAATGGTGTTCTAAATCAAGTTGCCTTACTTTTGTAGCTAGAGATTTCACCAGACCAAGCTGTAGTTTTGCATAGGATTGTGAATCTTCAGCCTTGATTTTCGTTAAGCGTTTCTTGAGTTTTGCGACATCAATTGTTTTGCTACCGAGTAATAACGACTTAAACTCATTAAAATTAGCCTTTTCACGATAGGTCTTTTTTGCCTCAAGCAGTTTTGGCATGTGAGGGGATAATTTTAAACCAACATCAGCCATCATTTCTGCCGAGGTAAACTGCTTCTTATCGGCCAGGTTAGATGCCAGACGAAGATATGACTCAGCGATAAGTTTTGGAGCCGTTTCTGTGATGTAGGGAGTATCCACCGGGAGTAGCTCTCTCAACTTACCCAAAGTTCCCTTTGCAGATTTAACCTTGTTTGCCCTGGCCTGAACTGTCAGTGTATTTTTCAGACCATCTATTTTTGCCATCTGTATCCTGGCTTTATTCTCTTCTGCATAAGCAGTTTCTGCATCTGCCAGTAACTGCGCTGATTCGACAAGTGCTGTATGGCGTGGCGCCAATTTTTTGGCTTTCGCTAAGAGTGTCTTGGCCTCGGTAAATCGCTGCCTGTCTCTGGCTACTTCGACTTTGCCAAAAAGCAGTGTACCGACAAGCTCTCTTTTATCATCTACAAACGTATCATTGGGTACTTTCCGGGCTAACTCTTCAAGCGCTTTGTGTAGTTGAGATGTCCATGACTTAGTGTATTTATCTTGTACAAGCAGCTCATTGATATGCTGCTTTCGCTGTTCAATATTCTTTACAAATTGATCTGCCTTGTACTGAGCCAAACCTTTTTTCAGCAGTGTGCGATCTTTTGCCAAATGTGCTGATTCAGGTAGAACATCAAGGCCACTGTCAGTCAGCTTTATTCCTTCCTCCCACAGCCCCTTCCCAGCAAGTTCGTTAATCTCATCTGATAACCGAACGGCAACTTTGTCACGTCCAGTTGAAACCAACGGATCGAAAGGTGACAGGGATGCCAGTTCGTTAAGCACCCTAAGTAGTTTTCTGGCCTCATCTACACCAAACCCTTCCTGTGCCAAGCCATGCTCAAAATTGGATTGAAGCTGTACAATCTGCTCACTCCTTTCACGCTCGATACGCTCAACCTCTTCGGCTGCAATTTTTTCACTCTTCAAGTTTTCAGCCTGAACAATGGCCTTGCCTTCACCCTTTAAGGCAAAAGCAATATCACCTTCCGGCATCATCTTGAGTCCAGATTCAACTCGCTTTCTTGCCTCTTTCCAGTTTTCCTTAGCCCTCTCATCGCGCGCCATTTCCAGATAGGTCTGTGCTACAATAGTCTTGGCCTGAGTTAGTAAGTCATCATCAGCACCTGCTTTATCAAGTTGGGTGATCAGTTCATAAACACTCCCCCCTTAGTCTTGGCAAGTTCTCCTCTTTTCAGCACTGCTATTAGCTTGATTGAAAATACCATTAATCAACTTCAATGTGCTCCCTTGCCGCCTTCAGTTCGGTGATCTTCTGCTCAGAGAACTGGCGGTCTAACAGATAATCATAGTCAGTAAGCAGGTCATTGGCGGTAGCCCACTGTTTGGCTGACACCATCGCCTTGAGCTGCTGATTAATAAGTGTTTGGCCTCGATGTTGATAATCTATAAAAATAGGTGAGCGCTCCTTCAAGTTCCTTAATTCAGCAAGATCCACTCGCTGGCTTTCAAGATCATCAAGTGAATCGAACTTAGCATAGGTTACACTCAGACTATTTTCCAACTGCTCAATTATTTGAGTACGACTGGCCTGATCTTTTTCATTATTTATTTGATCGCGGAGCTCGATGAAAATATTATTTGATGCGTATTTTTCCAGTGCAGATGAAAGCAGTAATTCAGCATCAGCATAGTTACGCTTGGCTCTTGCACGATTAATTGAATCAACAAATGCATTAGCAAGGCGGGTATCATCAAGCAGGCTATTATCTGGATCTATCTTCTTCACTATATCTAGTACCGTATATATATTCTCTTCATTTTCATCCGAGAGCAGGCGACCTTCCTGCAAGAACCTATTGTATTTTTCATCCAGCTTCACCAACAGGTCATCCTTAGCCTCTTCGGTGCGTCGAGTTAAATTTCTTAACCTTGCGAAATCAAGGCGCAGTTCCTGCGCTTCAGCCAGAAGCTGCTCTGCTTTGTCAAAATTATAACGACCATTCTGCTCACCTATTTCATAATCTATCCGGCGATTGTAGTAACCCAGGAGAATATCTTGCGCCTGGGTTGTAACCGTTGTGATATCAGTTGGCTTGAGGTTGACTAGTTGTATTATCGCTTGAGTGATAACAGCATCATCACCGTTTTGGAGCATATCAACCAACTCAGCAATGTCTTGATCATGCAGATAACCAGGAATAAATATCGTACCGACGACCGCAGCTAGAGCTGCACTTGCCACACCTGCGATGATGGGCATTTTGCTCTGTTTCTTTAGGCGCATGCCATCCAGAAACTCTTCAACGGTAGCGGTGCGATTAGCTCTCTCAAACTGCAATGCCTTGGAGAGACTCTTCCATTGATAAGCTTTTAATCCAGGAACCTTTTTTGGTACCATTTTTCTCAGCTGTGCCTTATTTGCAGACACCTTGTTGTAGGGGTGTTTCCCCGTCAACAGTTCATAGGTGACACAGGCAAGTGCGTAGATATCGTCTGCTGCTTCCGGGTTATCGCCCTTGAGCATTTCGAGGCTAGCATAGGCTGGCGTCAAGGCACCTAGATCCCCAGCATCAAATAGTTGTTTTCTCTCCACCAGCATTCTCAGCAGATTTGGTTGCCTGAGCAATACCAAAGTCGATAATTTTAATTACTTTGTCTTGGGTTAGAAAAATATTGCCCGGCTTAAAATCGGAGTGGACAACGTTCTTGGAGTGCGCATAGGCCAGCGCCTGTCCCATGCCATCAGTAAATCGAAGGGCCTCTTCAATCGGTAACCCTTTTCCAGCCAGTCGTTTAATGAGAATATCAAGTGGATCACCGTCAAGCACCTCCATGGTCATGTAAACGTGGCTGCCGTCACGATCAAAACCGAAAACGTTGATAATATTGGGGTGTGCAAGATCCTGTGATTTTCGTGTCTCACGATGCAGTGCCTTAAGAGACTCAGGATGGGCCTTGAATTCCTTATTGAGAACCTTTACAGCGATATATGGATCGCGATCCTGGGCAGCTTGAAAGACTAAATCAAGTGCTTTGAATACCATCCCATACCGCCTTTACCCAAAAGACTTTCCAGAACATAACGCTCTTTTAGGGTGTCACCCACCTGTGGATCCCGATCGTCATTCCACTCTTCAGGCCTACTCCACAGGGAGTCTGTTTTACTTGGGGGAGATGTTAGTTGACTACCGGTTGTGGTGCTTCCAGAGCCTGTTTTCTCAGCTGATAAGAGGGTGGATGAGGCCGTCCTGTGACCTTCTACTGATGGAATAGAGATTCGTGTTTTATCTTCATCTTCTGCTTCCACCAGCGGCACATTGCCACTCTCTTGGTTTCTGTTCTTCTCTGATATTGGCTGAGGAGTTGGTACGGTTATAGAGGGTTGTGCTGCAACAGGTGTGGTGGCATTGTCCATAGACCGGTGGCGCCGCGGCCGGAGGCCTGCGCACACCAATTTGCGTAGCATCGGGATCCAGTTCTTCTTCACAGGAAGGTAACAGGCTGCTCTCTTCCTGCCCACCGCCAGTGGCCGACGGCAAGAAAGCGCTCTTCTCCTGCAGAGGCTCTACTCCTACATTGGCTGATTGATTTGGCGCAACAGATTCATTGTCTGATAGTTGTTGACGACGGCGGGGCGGCCTGTGCCTGCTAATTTGAGTAGCATCGGAATCCTCCGTTATGAGTGAATCTACTGGTTCTGTAACTGCTTCATGCTGATTACCCACAGCATCACTGGGTTGTTGATTTTGGAGCTGACTTGTAGATTGATTTTTGGGCAATATATATATCGACAGGTTGCTCAGACGGCTGTACAGCCATATTGATATGGGTCGCCATGATAACAAATACCTGGTGGGGTATTAATCCATCTCTGACGCCACGCTCCAGCTCTTCCATCAACATTTGCGCTGATGCAGGCTGGTTTTTTAAAGTGCTAACAACACCTTGCTCCAAATCTGCAAATAGAACTTCACCACGCTGAAAGGCTTCAAGTGCCTCCCTAAAATTCACAGCCGTATCCAATCATGTTATTTTTCTATCTCATCCTGATTACTGGGATAAATCCACCCTATTTCCCACTTATTTTATCTGCCTTGCTCATTCGTCTCGAACTGAATAACCACAACCGAGACATTGTCGCGTGAGCCACGACTCAAGGTTTCCTGCACCAAAGACTGACATGCTTCTGCACAGTTACCTACAGTAAGGTAACCATGAATTTCCTGGTCGGTCAGCTCTTTATTCAATCCATCCGAGCAGAGCATGTAGCGGTCTCCGGCAACAAGCTCCTGAAGTTCCAGATCAAGATAGAGCTGGTCATCTACACCAACGGCACGGGTGATAATATTTGCATCAGGATGCTCCTCCGCCTCCTCAGCACTCAGCTCTCCCATCTCAACCATCTCTTCCACTTGGCTATGGTCTTGGGTTATTCGCTCTAATAAACCCTCCCTCAATCGGTATACGCGACTATCACCCGCCCAGATACTTACACAGTATTTTTTATGTGCCACCAATGCAGCAATGGTACTGCCAACCAGTGCAGATTCTCCCTTCTCTGCTGCAATATCGATAAGATGCTTATTCACATCATCAAGCGAGTCTTCTATTTCGTCTATTCTATTATTTAACCGATTGGTATGTGTCAGCCCTGCCATTGATTGAACGATCATCTGACTGGCAACATCACCGGCCTCATGCCACCCATACCATCGGCAACAACCCAGACCCCTTTCTCGGGCATTGCGATACATGCATCTTCGTTGATCGTGCGTACTTTTCCTACATCAGTAATGGCTGCTGAAGTCCACATGAGAGACATTAAAAGCTCTCCTCACTTTGAGGGTAGAGGTTATCTAATCCCTTAATTGGACTAAAACCCAACCAGCTGTGCCACCCCGTCCCACTCCAGTCACCGTTGAGCAGTGAAGTAAAGCCAGTAGGAGTAGGCAGCCCTTGAGTAAGCAGTATCGAGGCAGGTACATTTTCTGAACCATCACTAAACCAGTAACTGAATTGTGGCATCAGTCGGCGAGCTAAATGCCAGCTGATATCAACCTGAGCTTCAAGCAAGTCAGCTGGCTCATCAATTCCGATTTGCCATTGATCACTTGCCATACTCAGATCACAAGCCTGCTGAGTCATAATCTCAGGCGAACAGTTTGATCCGATACTTGATACCTGTGAGTCAAATTCTTCCAAGGTAATCACATCACGTTCAAGGGCATCAAGTGCAACAGTCTCTGCTTCATCAAACCAGCACTTACCTTCAATGGCCAGACGCATGGGATTTGTATCAACGGGTATTGGTGCTGCGATGGTCAGTGGAAAATATCGCCCAACCTTATCGACGCTGGGAATGAGTACTCCAGCCCAGGCCGCAGGACCACAGACATTCTCCGATAGTATAAAGCGCCAGACGGGACCGACTAGATAGGTCTCCAACCAGGCTTCTTTTCCAAGCAGCTCTTTACTAGTTGATATGCCACCCTGTAACCAGGCATCCCAGGGATCCTGAAAATCCCGAGGCAAGCGCCGATAAACAAAATCACCTAACCAGGAAGTTTGCCGTAGAATCCATTTTCACCCATTACACTCATAACTTATAACCTCGCAGTACACTTGAAGTTAGAAAGTTCTTTCTGACTGAACGGGTTTATCACGCTATTGGCCTGCAGTTCGAACGAAGCCTTACGCTCACCTTCGATGATATTGATTTTTTTCCTATCTGCACTCAGCTCATGGATATCCATGGTATCCAGCATACGAAATAGAGCCCAAGTGCCTTCTATTGAACGACTCACCTGATTACCGCTGGCGCTCTCGAAAACAATCCTTACTTCATATGTCGGATTTGCAGCAGGCCATTGCATATTAGATCTACGAACTGGGCCATGGCGATACTTCAGTATCTGCCCATCTATGTCGAGCAATACTTGTTTTGATCCTGGATCCAGTCGATGGGCTTCATTACAAACTTGATTTTAGTTTTTGATCCACCACTACTAAAGAATGCCTCACGAATTCTTTGCGCACGCTGAAACAGCTCCAGTGATTTGTTTGAGATACCAAGTGATGCACCACTATTCGATTTTAAACGCCACTTTTTTCCAGATATATCAACAAACGGCTTGAGATTTTTCACAAAGAAATTTTCGATAATGCCACCCTCACCGAATAATCGCTCAAAATCAGTCAAGGTCACATCGCGTTCACTTTTTTTATCAAAGGGATAACGACCGTTTATCGCCTTGCGACACTGTGGTGTGACATTTTCAGACCACATCTTATTTAACTGTGAAGTGGCACCAGCAACGGTTACCTTTCTGCTGTGACCACCCAAATTCACCAGCCAGTCCTTGACAGGTTGGGGATAACGCGATGCCATCATTTTTATTTTTCGTAAATACTTGGCACCATCACCACTTGTTGTTGCCGCTCTTATGGAGGTACCGCCAACATCATCAGATAATTCATAAAAATGCCTGTAGAGGTCTGAGATAGCCGCTAAAATCCTCTCAATCGGAGCCGCACCTCCGGCAGTAGAAACCAGCTGATTAAGTTGTTCAAAATGGCGGTGTACAGGCCCTCCAGGGAGCTCAGGTTTGCCTGCTGCCGCCACTTTGACACCTGACTTTACCAATCGGGCAAGCCTACGGGTGGCTATAGCTGATTGCTCATTTCTTTACCCGCTATTTGCATACCATCAGGTAGCTTATTCAGTGCCGTATTCCGAGATACCACATTCAACAGGCGTCTCAGCGGGGACTGCGGACCCGATAAAATATCCATCACTTCTACTGCATGTGGCACATCACGGATAGGCATCAATCGCAAGTCATTGAGCATTCCATCCCACTGCTGAATGTAATCACTGGTGTAGAGCTTGAGCATATCGCTCTCAAGGCTCTGTAATTCGCTACGATCAAACGCCCCTTTATCAAGCCCGAGTACCCAGTCCTCTTTTTGTATCTCAGCACTCAGTGCCTTGCTCTCCAGTTGAAAACTTTCGTAGAAGCCTTTGTAAGTGAACAGACTTGATATGCGGAGATCAAGCCCTTTACCTGATTTACTTTTAAAAACCTTAGCCCCATCAGTCCCCAAAACTGTTGCTAGAACAAAGGGAGAGCTATCAGACGCTTGGTAGTCTCTTTTGATACGACCATATACAAGCTCCGCAAGACGCAGGTGGTTCAATCCAGCCCTGGCATCAGCGATTAGTTGGTTATTCAATACAACAGCCTTTACCCGCTTACTATCAAGCAATCTCACCAGGTGCGTAGAGAGCCGTGATTCGACACCAGGGTTCGATGCATAAGTGGCTTGCCAATCAAGCTTCATCCACAATTGAATCAACTCAGTATCCAACTTCTCCGGCATACCCAGCATGAGGTATGTCTTCAGTGCCTCGTAACGAAAATCTGGATCTCCTGAAGCGGCTGCCAGTTGCTGCTCCAGCCTCATGGCCACCGCTGTCATCAGCAGTGCATTCATCTCCCTGATGTAGGCATCTGAAGCTGCTGCTCCTATAGCCTTGCCCTGGTAGAGACCGAAGGTCATTTGTATGGGCACACCATCTGCATTTGTATCAGCCAGTTCTATCGCTTGGTAGAGGGTATCCAATCGCTGTAGAATATTGGTAAAGTCAAGATCTTCTGCTGTGGTGACTTCACCGAGCCCCTCGTGCTGTTCCAACGCTGCCTGCACATCCATTATATAGGATTTATTCTCTGTGAAACTGAAAGCCCACAGCCCCACCATAATGAGTGTCACTACGCCTGCTACAGCGTAGGTTACAGCCTGCAGCATGGTACGACGCCTCTCAACCTTGAGATTAGTGCCTGCCAATCCCTGCTCTTTGAAAACCACATCTTTGAGGAAGCTGGTCAGAAAATAACTGCGCCCATCTCCACCAAAAGAGGGCATGACCTGCTGCCCTAAACCAAAGGTCCGGGATACTGCACCCATAATACGATCAATGGGTGTGCCTTCCTGTGTACCACTAGTGAAGTAGACTCCGCGGAGCAGTGGCTGTTCTTCAAAACGCGTGGCCTGAAAAGCATTGGTTAAAAATTTATCAATGGTTGCACCTAGTGAGTTAATCTGGTGCGGGAAGCCATATATTTTAGTCCTGCGCTGCAGATCCCGTTCTTGCTCAAGGCGCCATAAATGCCGCTCTTTGAGGCGCGTCATCAACTGTTCAAATTGTTTGGGAAACTCTGCCAGCACATTGGCGTCTTCATCAGCATAGGGGAAGGTTATACCCCATATCTGTTTACGTTCATCCTCACTCAAGTCATCGAAGAACTCCATAAACCCGGCAACAAGATCGACTTTCGTGAACAGAACATAGACAGGAAAACGGATACCAAGATGCTTATGTAGTTCCTGTACACGCTGCTTGATGGCGAGTATATGCTGATCTCTTTCGCTTCGCTTTGCACTGCAAGGTCCGCCAAACTTATAGCAATGATGGCTCCATTGATAGGACGTCGAGTACGATTGTTTTTTAGCAGATCAAGAAAACCCTCCCAGGCAGCACTATCAACGGAAGCGTAGCTGTCCTGAGTGACATAACGACCCGCCGTGTCAATCATCACCGCATCGTCAGTAATCCACCAATCACAATTACGCGTTCCACCTACACCCTGCAATGCCTCCTTACCGAAGCGCTCTGCCAAAGGAAACCTAAGCCCTGAGTTAATAAGTGCTGTGGTCTTACCTGATCCTGGAGGGCCAATGATAATGTACCAGGGCAACTCATAAAGACTATTAGTATTGCCTCTTTTGTCAGCTGTCTTCAGAAAGTTAATAGCTTCATCGAAACGATCTTTGAGAATAGCTATCTCTTCCTGTGATTGAGATGAAGCCGGATCAGCATCCACCTCCGTACTCATACCGGCAATAATCTTTTTATTCTGCTTTTTGTGCCTTCAGTTGCTTCCATAGTTGGGTAAGGCCCCAGAGTGAAAACAGGATAGTAATGACAATCGCCCTCACCAGCACGTCAGCAAAAGGTTCTGTATCAGCAACCGATATATATGGACCCGCAAACCAGATCAAAAGTGATAGCGCTGTCACTCCGATCAGAGAGATAAACCAGGGCCTCTTTATTGTTTCCACTATTTTTTTCATTTTCGGATTCCATCCGGTGCTATTTCAGCGTCACTCACGATATAGCTGTCCAGATAACACTAACGATGGGTCAATCAAGCAATAACCAACGCTTTTCATGTGACCCACTGAGTAACAACAATAACTTTTATGTCAGACAAATATAGCTGGGAACTTCCACACCTATATGGTTACAAGAACTATTTCAACACGCCGATTTTTTGCTCTATTTGCAGGGGAGTCATTAGGCACCAAGGCTCTGTATCAGCCAGCTTCCGGGATAAGCCGAGTAGGCGCCTGAATTTTTTGTGTCAGCACATCAACTACACTGACAGCTCTGGCACGAGAGAGATCCCAGTTTGAAATTAAAACGGAGAGAGCGAATTGGAATATTATCCGAATGCCCTATGACCAATATTTGACCAGCCGTCAGATCCAAAGCATTACCCAACCGCTCCAACAGCGCATGGTGTGCTCTCTCTATACTCACCTTGCCGGAACGAAACAGCTGGTCACCTTGAATTCTGACAATCTCCTGCCCTTGCAGCTCTTCCAGTGTAATATTCCCAGCAGTAATATCTTCCGCCAAAAGATCTCTTAGCCGTACAGTGGGTACGACGCTGCGCGTATTTCAGCAGTGGGCAGTTGTATCTGATAGCCGGCCGATTTGCCCCATAGTATCGAAAACAGGGTAGGTTGCTTCACCGAGTAGATAACGAAAAACAAGAAAAGGCTCCAATGAGCAGGCTTGCTGCAGCACTTCCAACTACCCATAGTGGCAAGCGACGAACAAGACGGTTTTGTTGGTCATCAACGCCGTGCCACTGCGGTGATAGTTCACGCTGGTAATCTCCAATCATATTACGAATTGTTTGAAAGAGGTTACTGCGGATGCTATCGAGTTGCGCCTTACCCTCGTTTGCACCACCACCATATTTACCCTCAAATCCCAACGCAAGCAGTAGGTACATAAACTCCAGGAATTGATGGTTTTTTGCTGGCTCCTGAAGCAACTTTTCCAGGATCCCAAAAAAGACCTCACCTCCCCAGGTTTCATTGTGGAATGTACTGAGTAGACTACTAACACTCCAGCCACTGTCACCACCCCATGGGTTCCCAGAACAACCTCATCGAGGAAGGTGCATAATGAGTAGCGCGCCGCCACCTGGGCATCTTGGGAAACCCCCGCAGAGCGACAACTCACATCAAAATTCTTTATCTCACTAATCACTCGTGCACGTAATCCCTCCACATCCGGGTGGGAAATAGAGCCTCTGACTTGACCGGCCAACGCTAGGAGTGATGTAGCTGAAGACACAATAGGGTTGCCCCCAATCCCCGCAATCTCCATAGCCTGAGTTACAGCTGCCTGCGGCTGCCCAAATCCAGGAAGCGGCTGAGCTGGCGCCACTGCAGGAGAGGGAGTTGCAAAATTTGCTCCCAAAGGCTGGACAGGTGGTGTTCTCTCAGGCATATCAAAACTGAACGCGCTGTCAAGTGGAGGCGCCGATGCTGGAGGGGAGGTGGTCTGAGGGGTACCCTGAACTGTTGATGACTGGGTTTGATTGCCCCGACGACGTCCCGGCCTAGGCCTCATTACTGTACGATCTTCACCGCCACCACCAAAAAAGTCATCTGTACTCATCTCAAGTTCATGCCTTTATTGCCCAGAATTCCATCTCCAACCCAGGGAAATCTCCACCTATATGCAATGCAAAACCACCAGATTGCTCTAGTTGCTTCCAATATTCACTACTTTTATCCAGTTCAAAATAAGCAAAGCCACTATGAAAAGGAATTTGGCGGGGCGCTACAGGTAATGGACGCACTCGTATTCCAGGGAGTGATCTTGTTACCAAATCACGAATTTGTTCCACCGGCCCTATTTTTATTTGTGTAGGAAAACGTCGCAGCATCTCTTCAGTAGGTATATTTGCATTGACAGCCAATACAAATACGGCTTTGGTGAGAAGTGGCCTATCGGTAATAGGTGCAACGCGCACACCAAATTTCCTCTCTTGCAGCGGTATTGCAACAGCTGTTTGCTCTAATACCATGCTTAGTGACTGCCGCAGTGAATGCATCACGGGTTTAAATGTTGCCCAAAGATCTTCGTGCCGATACTCGTCAAACACCGGTGGGCGCTTATTCTGTGCCGTGAAAGTAGACACTTCACCCGCCACCATCACCGCAGTACAATAGAAATCCATTGGATGTAACCCTTTCTGCAATGACAGGTGGGCTAACAAGGGCTCATATCTATTCACTACCTGCAACAGCAAAAAATCAGCAATCTCTGATGATCCTCCACGCCCTGAGGCTGTCACTCGCCCCGCAAGCGCTTCACCCCTGTGATGAAACAAGCCTTGAAGCTCTCTTATGAAAGATGACATTAACTGCGATGTATGGCAATCCACAATCGTGGCTAGATATTTTTCATTAATAACAATATTTTTATCATCTCTAACTTCGACAATTTTCGTCATTCCCAGGCAGGTATAACCATCACGCTTATCCTGATCTGTCAAAAAACCTAGCCTGAGTTGGCCTGTCTGGACAGGAGCTGTATTGCCATTTTTGGTCTCAATATCACGCACTTCATCTTCAACGGAGATAAATCGAGTAAGGCTGTCACCCTCAGCATCATCGACTGTTAAACCATTTGGCCGGCGAACTGGTAGTGCCAGGAATATCTCTGCATCTTTAAGATCAGATGGAACATCTAAGGGTTTTGGAACCGCATCGTCTCCAGGAATATTGAAAGCCGTACCATCAGGAAAAACTCCTGATGCCTCACTGATACCAATTTTTCCAAGTTTCAGTAAATGCTCATCCAATTTGATTGATCTGAATCCCCATCCGTAGTTATTAAATACCTGGAGACGCTCATCAATAACCCATTCAACATGACGCATCTGCTGCTGCAAGTGCTGAGGACGAAGAAACAAACCTTCATTCCAAATAACTTTACTATTTAAAGCCATGTCTCATTCCCTATACTAAACTTTTAATTATTTCACTTTACTTATTGATACCGTTCGACTATCCACGTTTATGATAAAGGGAAATGCACCTATCTCCGGCAATGCAATATATGACCGCCATTTAGCATTATCCAAGTCTCTGAATGCTACAACCACACCGATATAATTAGCATCAGCGCCCCACGACCGTATATATGGAATAGTCTCGCCTGGTTGCAAGTCGAGCTCTTCTCTCACTAATTGAGGGTCACTCAGAGTCTGTTTTTCATCATCATAGATTGAAAAGAAGTCTACCTTTTCAAATAGGTCAACCGATTTCAACTGATAAATACGTACGACGATTGGAGATGGCCTCCCTTCAAATCCAGGATTTACATCCTCAGACACCTGAATAACACCTTGGAGATCAACTTCTATAACCACCTCTTCCTTCTCTTTCATACAACCTGATAACAAACCAACCGCAAGGAATACAACAAACAGTTTTACCATGGAACTATTAATCATGTCCCCTCCACTATATATTTATTGGCACTCTGCTTTTAAATAGCAGATAATTAAACGACAAATTCTGGCAGAAATTAACTAAGACAAATTGATAATACGAATTAAGAACACAATCAATCAGCAGGTTACTTTTTACCTTTAGACAACAGGTTAATTTGTTGGTTATAAGCATGTGAAAACACATGATCAAAAACATCCTGATACCCATTGCTATTGGCATCGTCTACCATTTTCTTAAAGCTCTCCGTGTACAAACACCAGAATTGTGCTTTTTTATTTCTCAAGAGACTAGCCTTCCCCTCCTTCTCAAACTCTTTAATCAGGCATTCAGGCTCAAAGCGCTTCATGAATTTATTAAACTCTGTCATCCCTGTAATCGTAGCCACTTCATGATCACGAATATCGCTCAAGGCTTCACTAAGTGCTTGCTTTGCATCCAAATAGCCACGATTCCTCTGAAACAGCATATTCCCTAAAGCCTCATCTACTGTTGGCGCAAATTTCAAAGGATTATTTTCAATTGGTCTTATGGTAGTAACATCCATGCGAAACTCACTCTTCACTTTCATGCGGGCACTTAGAACAGCCATCAATCCCTCAACCATAGCGCGGTAGCTTTCTCCAATCTCTCGCATCCATAGGCTTAGGTCGACACAAGCTAGATCATCGCCAGTAAATCCCAGTGCCAATGCAAACTCTGCTAGAGCCAACTCTGCATTACTTGATTGACGTGGAGGAGTTGTCTTTACCTGAGTCTGAGCAGGATGTGGATTTCTTGTAGCTGCTGGAACCGGGATGGTGTTGAATGTTGCCCTTGAGTGGTTGATGAGGAGAGAGATGACTGGTTTTGCGATAAAGATGGGCCTGTGTCATGGTTAGCAGGCCGTATAATATTTTGATCCTCACTATAACGGGATGAGTCTTGCCCGGTTGCATCCGGCATTGCATCACTAGCATCTCCTGAAGATGGCCAGCCTTCTAACCACTCATCTGCCATACAATCAACACTATGAGCCTGTACAGGTCTTGGTGCTGGGGCTTCAAAAAACTGTTGCTCAGATGGCACGTGGTCACTGACAGTATCACTAATCGGATTACTATTTTGATCAAGAAAAGCCGATGAGTTTATACGCTGATCATTTGAGGAATTATTAATATTTCCTGAGTTCAAGCCTACAGATTCACTCACAGAATCAGAAAAAAACTTTTGTGTTGGACTGGTTGTATCAGCAAAATCGAAGGATGGTGGTGTGCCAAAGTGAGCACCGCCCATAGATGAATCAGTCAAGTCTTCATTTATAGCAACTGAAAACTCATACTCACCAATAAAAAAAACAGTCACCCGTGCTGAGTTGTGCTGTATTCTTGTGACCAATAGGCTCTTCAGAGTCATTCAGATAGACTCCATTGGAACTCGTGTCCGTAAGGAAATAGATCCCATTCGCATAACTGAGGAGTGCATGTTGTGAGGAGATATAGCGATCTGTGTCAACGAGCACTATATCATTGGAAGCAGCCCTGCCAATAGAACCACCTTGCTTGCCAATAACTCTCTGACTCCCCCCCCGTTATTCGGGAGAACCTGCGGTCCATCAAGCTCTAGTATCAAGGACATGATCAGTCACGCTCCTTCATATAATACCTGTGCGTATCCATACCTAAATCCTATATAACGTCCCATTGCACCCGCCCATTAAAACAGCACCACTGCAAATGTAGCGCCCTAAATCATTCCGTAATAACGTTCCGAAGACAGATGCAAACCGCCCTACCAACATCTTAGGTATTAAGTTAACACCCGTAATACTGTTTTTGTTTCTATATATGAGTCAGCCGTTACGATAGACTCTGAAAACGCCTACTCAGGCAGACTCTCTCTTGACCCAGACAGCGTACTCCATGACCTTGCTCATTTCAACCAGAACCATACTACTTCAGCGGCGACGCACAAGTATAGTTAAGTATCCCCCGGCAAAGCCGGGGGCTTTAATTTGTGAACCGCTCGAAGCGGTCTAAACGGAGCTCTCGCTCCCTTGGAGCCCCCCAAGGGGGCGACTTCTATACTAGATTCAGCTGATCTACTCTGCGATCCTCTGCTTCCTGGTGCCTTATGTATTCCCGAATCACCTGCTCATCCCGGCCTACCGTTGACACGAAGTATCCTCTTGCCCAAAAATGCTGCCCAACATAGTTCCTCTTGCGTCCTGTATAAGTTCGAGCTATGTGTATCGCACTCTTCCCTTTGAAAAACCCTACCACTTGGGATACCGTATATTTTGGAGGAATTGCGATCATCATATGCACGTGATCCGGCATCATATGCCCCTCCTCTATTACACATCCTTTCTGTTCTGCAAGCTTTCGAAAAATCTCACCTAACTCTCGACGAAGCTGACCAAAAATCGCTTTCTTCCGATACTTTGGGATGAACACTATGTGGTACTTATACTCCCAAGGCGTGTGATTTAAACTATTTACCTGTCTCATGATTTCTCCTAAACGTGTTGCTTGGCGGCTCACGCTTGGGAGTTCTCATGAGATTCCCGAAATAGTCAAACTGCTAATGCCTCCCCAGCAGAGCTGGGGGATCTCCTATGTTTGTTTAGTAAAAACCCAAACACTAGCACTTGGGACAATTACAGCATCAATCCATCAAAAACCAGCACATTTAGAGGCGACGGCAGTGTATGGCGAGAGGGTAAAGTAGGCCAACGGAGCTATCGGGCAATAGTAGAGCGCCCCCCTGCAAGGCAAGGGTGAAGGCTGGGATAGAGCGTCGACGTCAGATGAAGCGTAGCCGGAAGGGTTTTCGCATGCGCTGCTCAATATCAGTGATATCGTCGAGCCAGAGGTCAGTATAGGTGGATCGGACAAAGGCGGATAAACTCTTGAACGCCCTTCTCCTTGAATACGGGGGCCAGCACGGAGGCGTAACGTGCCAGGGTATTAATCAGATACCCAATACGCATCAGGTAACTGTAACCCATCTTTCGACAGAAGTCGCTGTAAGTCATTGATTCCGTCTTTCATGGAAATATAATTACCTATATAAACAACATGTTGCGATTTTTATTCCAAACGTAATGCCAGAATATTACCCAACAGGGCTAGTATTCCCGGGAGATCTACGGCAGCTATCGCCATGTTTATTCGCCGCACCACAATCAAGAGCAGCAAGAGCGGGAAGCCGTATTACACCTACCTCTTAGTGGAATCAGAACGTGTTCAAGGCAAGATGAAGCAACACATTTTGTTAAACCTCGGTCGTCATTTTGAGATCCCAAAAAAAAGGAATGGAGTTCCTTGTTATTTCGTATCAAGCAGCTACTTGATGGTCAGTCCCCATTGTTGCCAATGGAATTACCCACTGAATTGGAAACTTTGGCTCAGCGCTATACGGCGATGATTTTAGCTACCCGTTGCGACGAAGAGACGACAAGATCCGATGCCTATACATCAGTTGATCTCGACACCCTGGAATTGATTCGTCCCCGTCGGGTAGGGATAGAGCAGTTGGCTCTGCATGCGATTGAACAACTTGCGCTGAAGGAGAAACTGGCGGCGCTTGGCTTTAACCGACATCAACTGGCGGCTGCATTGGGCAATATTGTGGCCCGCATGGCATTCCCTTCCAGTGAGTTGGCCAGTCACGACTGGCTGGGTCAGCGCAGTGGCCTTGGAGAGTTGCTGGGCTACGACTTTGAAGCTATGGGGTTGGATCGGCTCTATCAGGCCTCTGATCAGCTCTACAAGAACAAAATAGCGCTGGAGAGTCATCTCTGCGATTGTGAACAGGCCCTGTTTTCATTTGAAGAAACCATCACCCTATATGATTTAACCAACACCTTTTTTGAAGGTGAGGCCAAGGGTGTTTCTAAGGCAAAGCGGGGACACTCCAAAGAGAAGCGCTCTGATTGTCCGCTGATTACATTGGGGCTGGTATTGGATGGCAGTGGCTTTCCGCGTAGCAGCAAACTGTTTCCTGGCAATGCCACTGAATCAGACACCCTCGAAAACATGCTTTCAAGCCTGAACGCCCGTAAAGACAGCATAGTGATTATGGATGCGGGTATTGCCAGTGAAGAAAATATCACCTGGTTGGTCGGCAATGGCTATCGCTATCTGGTGGTCAGTCGTAAAAGAAATCGTCAGTTTAGTGACGAGCAGGCAATTACTGTCAAGGAGATGCTGGGCCAAACCGTTCGCATTCAACGGGTGATCAATCCCGACACTGGAGAGGTAGAACTCTATTGCCATTCACAGGCTCGCGAGCAGAAAGAACAAGCGATGCAGAACCGTTTCAGTGAACGCTATGAGTGTGCACTGAAAAGTCTCAGCGAGGGTCTGTCCAAAAAGGGCACCACCAAACGCTATGACAAGGTACTTGAGCTCGACCTCAGGATCCCAGACAATGCCGGGATGACCGTGGTATTAAGCTTAAGTTAATGGCATTGAGTACGCTTCTACCGGAAGAACCGAAAAAGTCGCGGTCTGGATTATCCTAGTAAGAATCATTTGCCAAACCAGATCACTTCCAATTCCAATTGCTCTGCCGCTTGCGCCATCACTTTATCAGCCGTAGCAAGCACGCGTACTGCGACTTCATGCGCAATACTCAAATGGATAGCATCCAGCGTACGCAATGCAATGCTGGGCAGTGCCTCAATCATCAACTCTGCATTGAGAACATGTTGGTCTGTCACCGGATAGAGCAAAAGGTGCGCGTCCTGGCAATCCTGTTGGAATTTTGCGTAGATTTCCTGCACCTG
>MOXF01000013.1_pt1 | contig 19968 bp, 26 predicted proteins | sample 1471201 | NCBI WGS metagenome assembly MOXF01 (sample SAMN05358035, study PRJNA327811) | mollusc metagenome | isolation source: Phylotype B (NB1) bacterial symbionts from gill | host: Thyasira cf. gouldii | place: Canada: Bonne Bay, Newfoundland | collected 2010-08
CTCACTCGAAGCGGATGTTGCCTATTTCGATGCCCGTCTTACCCTGCTGAAAGATGAGGGGGAAGCAGCCATCACAGAGCACAATATCAGGCCTACCAGGGGTTGAAAGAGGTGCTCTCGGAGATGCTGGATAAATTACGGGATCTGCCGAGAGCAGATACCTGACAATTATGGCGCCCCACTTCCCGGCTCCGTAAGTGTGAAATATATCCCTGTCCCGGTCGGTCTGTAGTGCTGAAGGGTGTTGCGTTGCGAAAATGGCGCCCCCGACACGATTCGAACGTGTGACTTCACCCTTAGGAGGGGTGCGCTCTATCCAGCTGAGCTACGGGGGCGGAGAGGGATTGCTGAACCTGTGTGTCTTATTCAGCCGGTCGGGAGAATAACCGCAGAAATTCACGGGTTGAGACTTTGGGGCTCTCTTCATACGATGAAGCGAATTTCCCGGAAATTGCCTGCCGCTATTTTAGCATCTTATTCCGGTGAGTCAGCAAACCGGAGAGGATTTTTTTCACTTTTTGTCCAGAATAAATATGTTAGATACAGCACACCTACTGCTACCCACCAGTTTCCCTGCAATCAGCCGGGGGAGATTGGAGGTTTTGCAGGTTAATCTCGGTTACCTGTGTAATCAGACCTGCCAACACTGTCATGTCAATGCCGGGCCTTCGCGTACCGAGTTGATGGAGAGGTCGTCACTCGATCAGGTGCTTGCCTTTCTTGACAGCCAATCGATCTCAACCCTCGATCTGACCGGTGGCGCACCGGAGCTGAATCCCAATTTTCGATACTTTGTAGAGCAGGCGACCCGCCGCAACATCAACGTGATTGATCGCTGCAACCTGTCAGTTCTGGAAGAGCCTGGTCAGGAGGATCTGGCCGAATTTTTTGCAGAGATGGGAGTGGACGTGGTGGCGTCGCTGCCCTGCTATCTGCAGGAGAATGTCGATAATCAGCGGGGTAGGGGTGCCTATGATGCAAGTATGCATGGTCTGAAACGGCTCAACAAAATGGGCTACGGCAGGATGAGAGTGGCCTGCTTTTAAATCTTGTCTACAATCCCCAGGGCCCCAGCCTACCGCCAGCCCAGTGCGGACTAGAGGCCAATTACAAGCGACGGCTGTGGGATGACCACCAGATCTATTTCAATCAACTCCTCACCATTACCAATATGCCGATCAGCCGATTTGGCAGCATGCTGCTCTCCCAGGGGGAGTTTGACGGTTATATCGAGCTATTAAAGACATCGTTCAGCGATACCAATCTGCAAACGGTGATGTGCCGCAACCTTCTGAGTGTTGATTGGCAGGGTTATCTCTACGATTGCGATTTTAATCAGATGCTGAACCTGCCTCTAGCTGATGATCGCTGCCAGCGGCCACACATCTCGGATCTGATAGGGGAGGATCTCTCCGGCAGGCCGATCCGTATTGCCGAACACTGTTATGGCTGTACCGCCGGTCAGGGCAGCAGCTGTGGGGGTGCATTGAGCGAGTGATTGATCAGCCGATGCGGATATCACTGGTGATCCCAACTCTCAACGAAGGGGAGGGTATGCTGTCGCTTCTTCACTCTCTTCAGCCATTTCGTCAGTCGGGCCACGAAGTGATTCTGGTCGATGGTGGCAGCGCTGATGATAGCCGTGACCTTGCCGCCCCCTGGGTGGACAGGCTGATCGTTGTCGACAGAGGCGCGCCCGACAGATGAATACAGGTGCAGCTGCAGCGAACGGTGATCTGCTCTGGTTTCTCCATGCAGACACAGTGTTTTCTGTCGGGGTGATGGATGCACTACAGCAGCTGCCACTCGCACCGCCACCTGTTTGGGGGCGTTTTGATATCCGCCTTTCCGGTCAACGCAAGATGTTGCGGGTGGTGGAGTTTATGATCAATCTGCGTTCCCGGTTGAGTGGTATTGCTACCGGTGATCAGGGTATTTTCGTCCATGCTGAACTATTTCGTGAGGTCGGTGGCTTTCCCGATATTCCACTGATGGAAGATGTTGCCCTGAGTAAGCGGCTCAAAGCCCTCTCCCCCCCACATTGCCTGGGGCAACATTTGGTAACCTCCAGCCGACGCTGGGAGCAGTACGGCATCTTCAGAACCATTCTGTTGATGTGGCGGTTGCGGCTTGCCTACGCACTGGGTGCCGATCCATCGCACCTTGCCCGGCTTTATCATTGATCCTCGGCTGATGCAGTTTCCCAACGCACGTATTGCACTTTTCGCCAAGGCGCCGGAAGCTGGGAAAGTAAAGACCCGCCTGCTGCCTGCGGTGAGTGCTGAGGAGGCCGCCGTTATCTATTCCGGGCTGTTGCAACAGACGGTGGCTAACCTGGCGCGCGCCCGACTGGCCCCCATCGACTGCTGGTGCACACCGGATGTTACACACCCATTTTTTCAGAATCTGGTGGATGAGTTTGGTGTTAGCCTAAAACAGCAGAAGGGTGATGATCTGGGTCAGCGGATGAGAACGGCGGTGGCTAAGACATCAGCGGAGAGTGTGATTCTGATCGGTGGGGACTGCCCCGTGTTGGAACCGGATCATCTTAATCGAGCATTTTCCTGGCTACAGGGTGACTGCGACGCAGTGCTGGGTCCGGCAGAGGATGGAGGGTATGTGCTGCTGGGGCTGAACCGTTGCGATGAATCTCTCTTTAACGACATTCCCTGGGGCGGTGAGCGGGTGCTCTTAATGACGAGGGAACGTCTGCAGCAACTGAATTGGCGTTGGCGGGAGTTGGAGGTGCTCTGGGATCTCGATCCGCCCCCGGGATCTGGAACGCTACAGAACTATTTCTGACTACCCCTGAAAATTAGCCGGAAATGGACGCAAATAAACGCAAATATGAAGCTACATTCCCGGGCACTTAACTGCTACCTTTTTTCACGTTAGGGGTCGGAGTCGATTGCGCTGAGATCGTGGAAAAATACCCAATTTTTGTCGCAATCGACTCCGACCCCGGGTACTTCATTCCCGGGCACTTAACTGTTACCCTTTTTGATCAGTGGTGGGGTGAACGTCAACGGAGACTTCTCCTGCTCTTTTATGTGTCGCGCTTCATCTCTCTCCAGATGAACAACCACGGTTTTGATCTCTTTCAGAGTCTCTTTATCCACCTTTTTGAAGCGGCAGCCAAGTCGGGTGACTCCGCGCCGTTTGTTTTTCGAAATGAAGCGCGTTTCTACGGAGAAAGTGATTGTTTTTTCTTTTGACAGAGGCAGGGTGCAGCCGGAGATAATCTCCCCCCGCTGAATGGTTGGTATACCCTGGAGAATGACACCCACACCATTTCTGCTGAGATCAAACAGGTGGCCATGCAGCAGCTGCTGCCCCTGCTGTTCGCGGTAGCCCTGAAACGGTATGCCGGACGAAGCAGGTGACACCCGGTGGTCAGAGCGGCGTTGCAGGTAGAAGAGGCGCTCCGGTATTATCACCATGTAAAAGGCGACACCGTCCTGGGTTCGCGACTCGGTCAGTTCAGTTTTAAAGCGAAGATCCACCCCTTCCATAAAGCCGCTGAGGTCAATCTCTCCATGCTCCAGCAGCAGATCATGACCACGACGAGGGGTCATCTCATCGAGCGCAACAAGATCATACTCATCATATACCCCCAGTACTGCAGTGGCGAAGCGTCCAGACTCTCCGGGGAAGCTGGTGGTCAGTAGCGTACCGGTATGCCTCGCCTGGTTGAGGAGGTGAATGATCTGATCCGGATCTGTGACGTAATGCCCGATGGAGGTGTTAGGGTCAGGCTGAGCATCCGGTTTACGGATCAGTTTTCGAAGTGCGTCGAACATGGTGTACTTGTACAGAGGTTATCTCGGACAGGCTCCTAGGCTCTGGCTAACGAGCGTGAGGTGGTGTCACTCTGCCTTCCTTTCGGATTATAGGTGTCACCGGCACTCTGGTTGCCGGTAAGAATGTCAATGGTTTGCCTTATATGGCGGCTGCCGAGGGTGATGATGCCGCCGTTGATCTGGTTGCTTTTATTCAGCTGAGCGGCCATCTCCATCAGTTGTCGCCACACCGCATAGGCTGCTTCGGCTTCAGGAAGTGAGCCGAGTAGGGTATCGACACTTTTGCGATCGCTATTAAGACCAAGGCTGGCGAGGAAACCCTGACGATCTGCCAGGTGCCGGCCCATCTGCTCAATCAGCACCTTCTTGCGTTCGCTGATGGCGATAATCTGATCCGGATCACTCTCGGTAAGGGCCAGATGCTCCTGCTTCAGTACCGTAGAGAGGTTTTCCGTACACTGCAGTTCCATCGATAACAGGCGGAGAAGATGATTGATCTGTGTGGTGGTTATTGCCATCTGATTCATCCTTGCCGTTGCCGGCTGATAAGAGCGAAATTCCGCTCCTGGGTGAGGAGATTATCGGCCGCTTCGACTGGCTCAAATAGGTAGCTTCCGCCCGCGAGGGAGTGCTGAACATGTGAAACATGCTCCACATCGACAATTGGCATGGAGGCGATATGTTTTTCAAGTTCCTGCAGGCGCGTTGCGGTTCCGGTCAGGCTCACCCTGTCACCACCGCCCGCAGTTTCGCTGCGCTGGGACTCTGTTGAGGCATTCAGCCCCTCCGGTGCAGCAGCCCGGGCTTTGCTGCCGTTGCTGGCACCGCTCACCGATTTGCCTTTTACTCCGCCTACACGAACACTCATAGTACTGCCCTCTACCTGACCTCTCCCGCTAACTGTATCGGCCCAGGGAAAGGATATCTTTAGTTGTTCCTGTATCAATTCCACAACAGCATGGAAAGGTAACTATTCAGCTCACCCCTAAAATCCGCCATTTCTGCGTTACAAAATGATCATTTACACTTGTAAACTCACATTTTGTGCCTTGAACTGACGATTTAGGGGCAATCTGAACAGTTACGGCACAGTGCTGAATAGTTACATATGAAAGAGCGCTATAGAGTAACCTCTACCAGCCCTGCTTTCACCACAGTTGCCTCCAGTTTTCTGCTGGAGCTTTCGTTGAGAACCTTAATTCGCTCCCCGGTGACCCCGTCGCTTAATGCTTTGCCCTTCATTCGTACCTGAATCGATCCAACTTGAGCGATTATTGTGACCCGGTTGCCGCGTTTGACGGTTTTTATTGTAGTTAAGCGGGAGGGAGTCACCACATCACCCATGTGCATGGTGCGTCTCAGCTGTTTACCCACACCAGTGCCCTGTCTTTGAAATAGCCGCTGTTGAGCTGAGCAATATTACGCTTCTCCATGATCAGATCATCGATTGTCAGCTGACGTTTTTTTGGCAGCTCTCCAGCGGCCACCACCACCTCTCTCATTAATGTGATGGTGACGGGCAGGTAAAGCATCCAGTCTTTGCCGTCACTGCAGCGGATGCCAACAGTTTTTCGTGCGGAGTTCTTTCGGTTGTTGGAGAAGAATGCTTCCAGTGGCAGGCTGCACGCGCGCAGCTTCAGTCTTCTATCGAGGCGCCCTACGGAGACGGTTAAATCCCCATCGGTATTGCCCATCTGTCCCAGAACATAGGTCTCAACGGCCTTGCGGATGCTTTCATGGCTCTGAGTATCACCACCAAAAGCAGGGGAGTGGGTCAGTACCATAAGCGGTATTATCCACCACAGGCTTTTTAGCGACACTCGAATCTTTACAGTGTTGTTCATCTCTGTGTTGAGCCTTGTTATTAACGTTATGAAATTAAATGCAAATAATGTGCCTTACCGTAAAGTGATCTCCTGTTCAGAAACATGGTACATCGAGATGACTGGATCGGATTACCGCATTGTTTTATTTGATTATAGCGCTAATATTAATGGGGGCGGTGTACGCCAATTGGTTGTTACAAAAATTTATCTTTTAGTACGGGAATCAGGAATCCTTAATGGATAGAGCGGTTATATCCGATGATGATTTCACTGCATTCCAGTGTTTTCTGGAGGCCGCCTCCGGCATTAGGCTGGCTGCCGGTAAAGAGTATCTTGTGCTTAGTCGTCTTGGCGGTCTTATGCGCCAGAAAGGGATAGCGACCATTAGTGAGTTGCTTGGTCACCTGGAATCGGGACGCCTTCCCGGGTTGCAGAGTGAGGTGATCGACGCCATGACCACCAACGAAACTTTCTGGTTTCGCGATCTATTCCACTATCAACTGCTGATCAACAAAATCCTTCCTGAGCATAAGGCGGGTGGTGGGCAGGGCCTCTCCATCTGGTCTGCAGCCTGCTCTTCGGGACAGGAACCCTATAACATCAGTATGATGGTGCAGGAGTACCACGCTATCCACGCGACCGGTGGGGGGCCGAACACACAGATTATCGCCTCTGATATCTCCCCCAAAATACTGGCTGAGGCAAAGCGGGGGATCTACTGCGGTATTGCCGCGCCCGCGGCCTTACCGTCGATCAGCAGAGGCGTTACTTTGTTCCCAAGGGTGACTGCCTGGAGGTGCGGGCGGAGATAAGGGGGCGGGTCAGATTTGAAACGATGAACCTGCTGCAGGACTTCCAGCGACTGGGTAAGTTTGACATCATCTTCTGCCGAAATGTGCTGATCTACTTCTCCAGTGAGAGGAAGCGTTCGATTATTTCACGACTGGCCGCCTCACTGAAACCCAATGGATATCTCTTTCTTGGCTCTACCGAGTCTCTCTCTGCCTACAGTGATCGTTTTGCTATGGTCAAGGGTTTCGGTGGCATTGCCTACCGGATGCTGTAGTACCCAATAGCGGAGAGCGGTTGCCGCAGCGGCGGTGCTGTTTTGCCGCTCTACTCTCCAGTTACTCCCTCGTTTTATGGTTCCCGGAGCACTCCCTGAGCGTACAGTCAGTTCACCGCGTGTCCTGAAAAGCCCTTGGCACGGACTTATTGAGAAGTCACACCCTGCTGCTTATCCGGTGATTCTCACAGCAAGTGCTTTTCGATGGTTCCTGTAGATTGGCACAAAGTCTGCTTTCTCTGAGATAGGTAACTCTTTAACAGAGGCGGATTGATGAAACTTGATGAGACCTTCGGCATCCATGAGCAGTCGCTGAAACTGCACGCCCGTCGGGCGGAGGTGCTGGCTGGCAACATCGCCAATGCGGATACGCCGGGCTATAAGTCCCGGGATTTTGATTTCCGCGAGGTACTCAACCAGCAGATGCCCCAGCCGACGCGGATGAAGACTACCCATAGCAGACACATTCAGATGGACAGCGGCGTGATGCCCGACAGCCATCTGAAGTACCGGATTCCCAATCAACCCAGTCTCGATGGCAACACGGTGGATAGCCAGTTGGAACATACGGCGTTTGCTGAAAATTCCCTGGAGTATCAGGCCAGCCTGCGCTTCGTCAGTGGTGCCATTAAGAAATTAAGACTTGCAATCAGGGGACAGTAAACCATGTCGATGTTTAAAATTTTTGATACCGCAGCTTCCGGTATGAGCGCTCAGTCGATGAGGCTCAACCTGGTCTCCAGTAATTTGGCCAACGTTGACAGTATTGGTAGCAGTACCGGTGAAACCTACCGTGCGAGGCACCCGGTGTTTGCTGCAATCCTCAATCAGGCTAATCCCGATGATCCGGCGGTTGGTGTCCAGGTGAAGGGTATTGTGGAGAGCCAGGCACCATTGAATATGGAGTTTGCACCAAATAATCCGATGGCCAATGAAGAGGGTTATATCTTCCGCCCCAATGTCAATGTTGTGGAGGAGATGGCCAACATGATCTCTGCTTCACGCACCTATCAGAGCAATGTAGAGGTGGTTAACGCCACCAAGCAATTGATGTCCGCCACCCTGAGAATGGGTGAGTAAGGAGACGACAGATGACAACTACCACTGCTACCGACGAACTGCTTACCAGTCTGGGTATTCAGCCATTTAAAGAGAAGGCGGCGATCCATGACCCTGAAGAACTGGGTATGGATACCTTTCTTGAACTGATGGTTACCCAATTGAACAATCAGGATCCATTCGAGCCGATGGATAACTCGCAGATGTTGACTCAGATGTCTCAGTTTGCATCGGTCAGCGGGCTGGACAAGTTGAATAAATCCTTTGCTGATCTCTCCTCCAGTATGACCTCGGATCAGGCTCTGCAGGCCGGTAGCCTGATTGGCAGAGAGGTACTGGTACCTACTGACACCGGTTATCTGCTCAGCGGCGGCACCGTTCGCGGCCAGGTTGAACTGGCTCATAGCGCCGAGGTGGTCGTTCGCATCAGTGATGTCACGGGTCAGATGGTGAGAGAGCTTAATATTGGTGACCACGAAGGGGGATCAGTGCAGTTCTCGTGGGATGGAATTACCGATAGTGGTGATTATGCCAATCCAGGCTATTACAACATTCAGGTGGAGGCTGGAGGGCGTGAGGGTACAGAAGCGCTTCAGGCTCAGCTGTTTGCGCCGGTGGAGAGTGTCACCATCGGTGGTACAGGTCAGGGGCTCACCCTGAACCTCGGTGGGCTAGGCCCCGTTGCTTTTGACCAGATTAGACAGATCAACTGAAGATAAAAGGAGCAAACCATGTCGTTCCAAGTTGCATTGAGTGGGCTCGCAGCAGCCCAGACAGACCTTGACGTAACCGGCAATAATATTGCTAACGTCGCCACTACCGGCTTTAAAGAGTCGGCGGGCGGAGTTAGTGATATCTATGCCACGTCGATTCAGGATTTGGGCACCCAGGCCTCAGGCCGTGGTGTCCGTGTTGCCAGGGTCTCCCAGCAGTTCAGCCAGGGGACGGTGGAGTTTACCTCCAATAACCTCGATCTGGCGGTCAACGGTGAAGGCTTTTTCGTTCTTGAAGATAGTGCCGGCAGCCGTTTTTACAGTCGTGCCGGGGCATTGAGTGTTGACCGTGAAGGTTACATTGTAAATCACGCTGCTCAACGGTTGCAGGCCTATCCGCCTATTACCGGTTCGGATGCTTTCGATACCGGTACCGTGGCTGATCTGCAGCTTAACCTTCAGCAGTGCGCCTTCGGCCTCCACCAGCATTACTGCCGGTGTCAATATCAACGCCTCAGATACGGCTCCAACCGTGGCGTTTGTCGCTGCAGCACCTACGGCCACAATGTACAACAGTGCCTCATCGATCACCGTGTACGACACCCTGGGGGATGCCCATACCGCCACCATGTATTTCCGCAAGACCGCGGCGAACACCTGGGATGTCTATCAGAGTGTCGACGGAGGTACTGCCGATGGTCCTGAGGAGGTTGTCTTTGATGCCTCGGGTGCCCTTGTTCCCGCCTCCAGTGGTACTGCCGGTATTGTTAGTTTCGGACCCTTCACCTTTACTAATGGAGCCTCTTCAATGACTCTGGGGGTGGATTTCAATACGGCCACCCAGTATGCCGGTGAGTTTGGTGTCAATGATCTCTCTCAGGATGGTTATACTTCAGGTCAGTTGAATGGTATCGATGTTGGTGATACGGGTGTGGTGTTCGCCCGTTTCACCAACGGGCGCTCCACCTCACTAGGTCAGGTGATGCTGGCTAAGTTCAATAACCCGAGTGGTATGGGTAAAGAGGGTGGTAATAACTGGACGGAAACCTTCGAGTCCGGTGATGCTCAGCTGGGTGAGGCGGGTACCTCCAGTTTCGGTAATATCCAGAGTGGCGCCCTTGAGTTGTCCAATGTTGATATCGCCACACAGTTGGTGAAGTTGATTGTGGCGCAACGTAACTTCCAGCGAATGCCAAAGCAATTACTACCTCTGACCAGGTAACCCAGGCAGTCATCAATATCAGGTAAAAGAATATACCGGCCTGCTTCGACCTGATGAAATGGCTGTTTGAAGCAGGCCCGGTTTTCCAGCGAGGTGCATTATGGATCGTGTTATCTATGTTGCTATGAGCGGGGCCAAAGAGACCCTGTTGGCTCATGCAGCTAACAGCAACAATCTTGCCAATGCCAGCACCCCGGGCTTTGTTGCTGATCTGCAGCAGGCGCGCAGCGTGCCGGTGTTTGGTGATGGCATGCCAACACGGGTCTATGCCCTGACCGAACGTTCCGGTCTCGAATTTCAACGCGGTGCCCTGGTGCATACCGGCCGTGATCTCGATGTGGCGATGAACGGTGAAGGTTGGCTTTCAGTCCAGTCCCGCGATGGCAGCGAGGCCTATAGCCGCCGCGGCGATCTTAAAATCGATATTAACGGCATGCTCACCACCGGCAACGGCTTGCCGGTTCTCGGCGATGGTGGGCCGATTGCTATCCCCCCGGCAGAAAGTCTCTTTATCGCATCAGACGGGACTATCTCCATCAAGCCTGTCGGTCAGGCCGCCAATGAATTGGCGGTGATTGACCGTATCAAGATGGTTAATCCTCCTCTGGATCAGCTGGATAAAGGGGCGGATGGCCTGCTCAGGTTGCGTAGTGGTGAGACTGCGGATGCAGACGCAGCGGTAGAGCTGGTTACCGGCGCCATCGAGAGCAGCAACGTCAATATCGTTGATTCGATGGTCGATATGATCGAACTCTCCAGGCGCTACGAACTACAGATAAAGGTGATGTCGAGGTCGGAAAAGATGGAAGAAGCCTCCACCAGTATCCTGAAAATTGGCTGATGGCAGGCTTTATGCAAGATATTAACTAGAAGTAAACAGACTTAACAAAGGAAGGTGGATTATGTATCCCGCACTCTGGATCGCAAAAACAGGTCTTGATGCCCAGCAGACACGGATGGCGACCATCGCCAATAACCTCGCCAATGTGTCGACTACCGGTTTCAAGCGAGATCGTGCAGCATTTGAAGATCTTATCTATCAGAATGTTCGCCAAGTGGGTGCGCAATCCTCACAGGAGACCGAGCTTCCCTCCGGTCTGGCTATCGGTACCGGTGTACAGACGGTCTCAACCCAGAAGCTGTTTACACAGGGCAATGTGACACAGACCGGAAATTCTCTGGATCTTGCTGTCGAAGGACGGGGCTTTCTCCAGGTACTGCATCCCGATGGCTCTATTGTCTATACCCGTGATGGCTCATTCAACCTGAGCGCTGACGGACAGGTCGTTACCAATAACGGCTACGCATTGGAACCCGCAATCACCGTGCCGGAGAATACGCTCAGCATTACCGTAGGCTCTGATGGTGTGGTCTCTGCGCTGCTCGCTGGAGGTAGTGCGCCTACTCAGATAGGCACTATCGAGCTGGCTGATTTTATCAACCCAACGGGTCTTGCCGCAGCGGGTCAGAATCTCTACAGAGAGACGGGGGCCAGTGGTGCGGCAACGACAGCTACTCCTGGTACGGATGGACTCGGTACCATGATTCAGGGTTCGTTGGAAAGCTCCAACGTCAATGTGGTGGAAGAGATGGTCAATATGATTGAGACCCAGCGCGCCTATGAGATGAACTCCAAGGTGATCTCCACTACCGATGAGATGTTGGCCTACGTGAACAACCAGCTGTAATAGCAGGCGGATAACGGCATGAAACGGTTTCTCACACTCACTTTGTTAACACTGGCTGCGGTTAGCCTGGCAGGATGTAGCGATACTGTTCCAAAGAGAGATCCCGCTTATGCGCCTGTTCGTCCAGTTGTAACGCCTCCGGCACCACAGGGTAACGGTGCCATCTATCAGGCGGGTCATGAACACTCATGGTTTGAGAATACCCGCGCCCGTCGGGTGGGTGACATGCTGACCATCAAACTGGTTGAGCAGACCAACGCCTCCAAGAAAATGGCGACTAACGTGGATAAAACCAACGCCACCAGCATTAGCAACCCGACCATTCTGGGATCGACCCTGCAGTTTGATACGCCAAAAATACTGCCCCTTGCCAGCAACGCCAATAACAATCTGGGTTTCGATCTGGAATCGAGCAACGCATTTGCCGGTTCCGGTGACAGCTCTCAGAGTAATAACCTGAGTGGTGACCTGACAGTGACTGTGGTTGAATTGCTAGCCAACGGTTACCTGGTTGTCCGCGGTGAGAAGCGTATCGGCATCAATCAGGGTAATGAGTATGTCAAGGTCTCCGGTGTTGTTCGCCCCGCCGATATCGACTCAACCAACACAGTGCTCTCAACCAAAATGGCCGACCCCACTTTTGTCTATGTGGGTGATGGTGCAGTGGCCGAGTCCAACTCGATCGGTTGGCTGGCCAGATTCTTTGTCAGTGCCCTGTTTCCCTTCTAGGTGACCGTGATGAAACACTCAACAGTTAAGCTATCAGGACAACATATGAACTTCAGTGCTGTCAGTGGCCGGATGGGTTTTTATCTCGCGCTGGTCGCCATGCTGTTTGCCGTGATGAGTCTGTTTTCAGCAGCCAGGGCGGAGCGGATCAAGGATCTCTCTTCCATCGCCGGTGTGCGTAGCAACCAGTTGATCGGTTATGGCCTGGTGGTTGGGCTCAGTGGTACGGGTGACAAAATGAACTCGGCACCCTATACCGAGCAGAGCTTGCGCAGCATGCTGACCCAACTGGGCGTGGTAGTACCTCCCGGCACCTCGATTAAACCGAAGAATGTGGCTGCCGTTACTCTTCATGCTGAATTGCCGGCATTTGCCCGTCCCGGTCAGAAAATTGATATCACCGCCTCATCTGTTGGCGATGCCAAGAGCTTGCGTGGTGGTACGTTATTGATGTCTCCCCTGAAGGGTGCCGACGGCAAGGTCTACGCCATTGCTCAGGGGAATCTGGTGGTGGGTGGACTGAGCGCGTCTGGTGCTGATGGTCGAATATTACTATCAATATCCCCAGTGTCGGTCGTATCCCCGGGGGTGCTACGGTGGAGCGCAGTGTGCCGAATGCCTTCGCCCAGGGTAACTCACTTACGCTCTATCTTCATGAGGCTGACTTCACCACCGCCCAACGGGTTGTGGAATCGATCAATGAGTCTATCGGGCCGGGTGCTGCGGTTGCTGAAGATGCAACGGCTATTCGTGTCAACAGCCCCCGTGATCCCTCCCAGCGGGTCAGCTTTATCTCTCTGATTGAGAATCTACAGGTGAAACCGGGAGTTGCGCCAGCGCGGATTATTGTCAACTCCCGCACCGGCACGGTGGTCATCAGTAGCGCAGTACGGGTCAGCCCGGCGGCGGTCTCCCATGGCAGTCTCACCGTCACTATCAGCGAGAGTACTGATGTGTCCCAGCCCGGAGCCTTCTCCCAAGGTACCACTGTTGCATCACCTGCGTCGGATGTGGATGTCGCCGAGGGTGGTAGTCGGATGTTCCTTTTCAACCCCGGTGTGACACTGGATGAGGTGGTAAGGGCAGTCAATCAGGTGGGGGCTTCGCCATCTGATCTGGTGGCTATTCTTGAAGCGCTGAAGCAGGCGGGTGCGTTGAAGGCGGAGCTGGTGGTGATCTGATGAATATCGGTGATACCTCTGTCTATACCGACTTCCAGGGCCTTGGTGAGCTCAAGGCGATGGCATCCCGTGATGCAGAGGGGTCGCTGAAGAAGGTTGCCCGGCAGTTTGAATCCATGTTTATCCAGCAGATGCTGAAAACCATGCGTCAGGCAAGTCTGGGTGAGGGGCTGGTAGACAGTGATCAGAGCCTCTTTTACCGCGATATGTATGACCAGCAACTGTCGCTCAATCTGGCAGAGAGCGGTGGTATGGGGCTGGCGGATGTGATTATCCGCCAACTACAGGGTCAACACGGGGTAGAGGGACAAAGTGGGGCGGAGATGCCGATCAGGCAGGTGACAGACTACGGTCGCAATGCGCCACATCTCAAAGTAGTGCCTCAGTTGGCGGCAGTGGTTGAGGAAAAAGAGTCGATCCAGGCGGTACAACCGGAAAAAGATCCGGCAGGTTGGAATATCGATGATTTTGTCGCGCAGCTTATGCCCTGGGCAGATGAAGCGGCGGCGCTGATCGGTATTCAGCCTCAGGCACTGCTGGCCCAGGCGGCTCTGGAGACCGGTTGGGGCAAGCGCATGATGCGTGGTGCAGGCGATCAACCGGCCAATAATCTGTTTGGTATCAAGGCGGACCGGCGCTGGGATGGTGAACAGGTGAAGGTCTATACCCTGGAGTATCAGGAAGGAGTTGCTGTTAAGAGACGTGACAGCTTCAGAGCCTACGACAGCTATCGGGAGAGTTTTCTCGATTATGTGGAGTTTCTCCGTGGTAGTCCTCGCTACAGCAAGGCGCTGGAAGTAGCAGGCGATAGTCAACGCTACTTCTCCGAGTTGCAGCAGGCCGGTTATGCCACAGATCCAAAATATGCAAATAAAATCAGCAGCATAATGGCTGGTGATGAGTTGCAATCGGCACTTGCCAGGTTCAAGGCAAATGCTGGTGAGCCGCTATAGAGAGTAGATGGCCGGCACCGTTAGGGTGCTGTCCGTCGAGGAACTGGAAAGAATCATGGCTACTTTACTCGGTATTTCATCCTCTGGATTGCTTGCTTATCAACGAGCACTCAATACGGTTGGTCATAATGTCGCTAATGCCGATAATGAAGGCTACAGCCGTCAACGAGTTGACTTTGAGACCAGAGAACCCAGCTACAGCGGTAGCGGCTGGTCGGGTAACGGTGTTGATGTGGCCAGTGTGCAGCGCTATTACGATGATTTTATCGCTGCCCAGATCCGTGTCACCCAATCAATCACCTCGAAAGCAGAGACGCTTTCAGAGAATGCCAACCGCTTGGATGACTTGCTGGCCGATCCCCTCGTAGGGCTGGATCCGGCAATGCAGAATTACTTCAACGCCATGCAGGCACTCTCTGATGATCCCGCATCGGCAGCAGCTCGTCAGGTGGTGTTGTCTGAGGCACAGTCATTGGCTGACCGCTTCGCCTTTTTTGATCGCCAGTACAATGATATTCGTCGAGAGATCAACCAGAAACTCTCCGGCACCATGACGGATATCAACACACTTGCTGGTGCTATCGCCGAAATTAACCAGAAGATTATTGAGGCAACGCACACGGGTAACCGAACCCCTCCTAACGATCTGCTTGACCAACGTGAGACCTTGCTTAAAGGGCTCGCGCAGCTGGTAGATATCCAGGTTTTTGAACAGGATGATGGTGCTTATAATGTCTCCATCGGTACGGGCCAGGGGCTGGTGATTGGCTCCCGGCAAGCCACCCTCGGTGTCTATGCTGACCCTGAAAACTCCAGGTCTCCGGGAGTCGCATTTGTTACCAGCTTTAGCTCAGAGGATCTTACCGCCCAGATAACCGGGGGTGAACTGGGAGGGCTACTGGAGTTTCGTGAGCAGTTTATCGACGATGGTCAGAATCAGCTGGGCCTGGTGGCGGTAGGTATGGTTGGCAGTATCAACGCACAGCACATTCAGGGTCTTGATCTTGAGGGGGCCATTGGAACCAATTTTTTCCAGCCACTCTCTATCAGCGGGGTTCGCAATACCGGCAATACCGGGACGGCGACGGTGAGTGCTACCTTCTCTTCGGACAACCTGGCGGATGTGACTGCATCTGATTACCGGTTGACCTACAACTCAGGTACCAGCTATACCCTGACCCGCCTCTCTGACGGTGTTACCGCTGCGGTTGATTCGGCACTGCCGGCGGTGACCGATGGTTTTACCCTCGCCATTACCGGTACCAGTGGGCTGGTGGCAGGTGACTCCTTCCTGATTCAGCCGACCCGTGATGCCGGTGGTGATGTCGATCTGCTGATCAGTGACACCAATAAAATCGCTGCAGCGGGTGCGCTACGGGCCAATGAAGTGACCGATGCCAACGGCAACCCGGTGAATACCGGCTCTGCCGCGATTACTCAGGCGGTTACTACCAGTGCTACCGGTTTGCCCCTTGCATCCTCCATTACCTTGACCTATTCGACCGATGCAGATGGTTTCGGCAATACCGGTTTTGTTATCACCGGAGGACCTGCGGTGCCGAATAACTATCTGCTCTACGATCCTGCTTCCGCTGACGTGTCTGGCAAGCCATTCCCTGATGCTACCAACCCAACCCAGTTTAGCGCCTACGGCGGTCTCACCTTCGATATCAGCGGCACCCCGGTTGTAGGCGACCAGTTTGTTATCAGCAGCAACAGCAGTGGTACCGCCGACAACCGTAATGCCCTGGCAATGGGCGGTATGGGGCGGGAACTGTTGATGAAGGGTGGCACCTCCACCATACAGGGCGTATTCGGACAGATGGTGGCCGATATCGGTGCCTTGGCGCACCAGGCATCGACCAACTATGAAGCCCAGAAAGGGTTGTTGACGGTACAGGAGAACACTCTTGCCGGTATTTCCGGTGTTAATCTCGATGAAGAGGCGGCGAATCTGATGAAGTATCAGCAGGCGTATCAGGCATCTGCCAGGTGGTGGCAGTGGCCGGTGTTATCTTTGATACCCTTATCGGTGCCTTCAGGGGGTAGTTATGTTAAGAGTTTCTACAGGTCAGATGTATCAGCAGGGGCTTGATGGCATACTCAATGTGCAGGCCAAGATGACCCGGACCCAGGAGCAAATCTCCACCGGACGGCGCATCCTGCGGCCATCGGACGACCCCTCAGGATCTACCCAGGCCCTTGAGCTGCGCCGGGCGGTCAGTACTGTTGAGCAGTACCAGAAAAATGCCGACCGGGCGCAAAATCGCCTGGAGTTGGTAGATAACACGCTGGAAGGTATTACTACGTTACTTCAGCGGGTTAATGAACTGACTCTTCAAGGCAGCAGTGATACTTACTCAGGCGCACAGCGAGACATGATCGCAGTAGAAGTGCGGGATATACTGAGTAGTGTACTCGATCTGGCTAATACCACTGATAGTGCCGGCGATCACCTCTTTTCCGGATTTCAGGGCAAGGTAAAACCTTTTGCTCTTTCCGCCGGTGTCTACGCTTTTAGCGGTGATATGGGACTGAGAGAAATTCGTATCTCTGCGGATAGAACGGTTGCTGACAGCGAGTCGGGTTTTCATACCTTTATGGATGTGCCGACAGCGGCTGGTGGTGTACGTGACCTCTTTACCACCATTGATCAGATAGCCACCGCGCTGGAGGCAGGCACCAGCCCCGGAACGCTGGTGGATGATATCCATAGCGCAATTAGCAGGATGGGTGAGGTACACGCCAGCGTGGGCTCAAAACAGAGCTCCATCGATGAGCAGAGAGATATCAATGAGGGATTTATTCTGACTCTCGAGACCAACCGCTCAAAGATTGAAGATGTGGATATAGCCGAAGCGATCACCAATTTCAACAAAGAGAAGGTTGCCCTGGAGGCGGCTCAGGCGAGTTTTTCGCAGATGCAGGGGTTGTTGCTGTTTAACTTTATTCGATGAATACGGCAGCTCTTTCTTATTGAAAATGTAGGATTTTTTCTGTCGTTTTCATCGGTTTTTAATTTTCCCCTCGCTTTTTCTTGTTTTTTTCTTGCTTTAACCTATTGATTTATCTCATGAAGCATAAAACCAACTTATTGCTGGTTTTTTCTAAAGATCACTGCGCCGTGGCCGCTACAATGGTTGGAAGCGGTAAATATCATCGAACACCATTGAAGATATATCCGCTAAATGCAAACACCCTGGAGCAGCATCCCGCCTGAAGAGGCGAACTTAAAGCGAGGCGCACAGGGTTCTTAAGAGGATGCCATCATGGCCGTCACAATCAACACTAACATTTTCTCACTCGCTGCACGGCGTAATATCAGTCGCTCACAAAACGATATGATGACTGCAGTACAGCGGCTCTCATCCGGTCTCCGTATCAACATGGCAAAAGACGATGCGGCCGGTCTGGCCATGGGTCAGTACTCCGAGATGCACGCGCGTGGAGCCGCCGTTGCCCAACAGACCTTGGGCGATGCCTACTCTCGTCTCCAGGTTCAGGATCAGACACTGCAGACCGCCAATCAGCTGTTACAGCGTATGCATGAATTGGCCATTCAGAAAGGAAGTGGTACCTATAATTCCACACAGCAGGGCTATATCGGTGAGGAGATGGCCTCTCTCAATACCGAGCTTGGTGTGCTTGCAGCTAGAGCCGAGTTTAATGGTGATGCTGCCTTTGGTAGCTTTGCAGCGGTCGCCAGCCCTACGGGTACCACCGTCTCTTTTGGTGAGGCTGCAGTCTCACTGGCACCAGGCGCGAGTGCTTCTGCCGCGGCTATCGAGACAGTCATTGATCTGGTTGGTGATTCGTTGGCAAAGATCGGTGGTGATGAAAGTGTCGCCGAGAAGGCGCTGACTACCGCGATGGCTATCGAAGAGGCTCAGTGGGCTGCCTATGGACGTACCATGGATGCTGATATTGCCCGCGAGACCGCAAGACTGACTAGCTCCCAGGTAGTACAGCAGGCGGGTATCGCTGCATTGGCACAGGCCAACACCATGCCACAACTGGCATTGGGACTGTTGGGTTAGATCGGGTAGCTCCGGATTAACATCCGGAGCTAAGACTAATTAAGGAGTAGCGAGGATAAAGTCATGGCAGTTGAGCTCATTAATCAAGCAACATGCTTCCGGCTAATCGTACAAACTCGAGCCGTCCCGGTCAGACTGCGAATGTCTCCGAGGTTGAAAAAGTTGCAACGCTTGAAAAGGCAAAGGTGAGGTCACCCGTTGATCGGGCCAGTGCCGAGCCAGTCCCAGCAACAAAATCGGAAAAGGGTTCTGACAATACTGAGTCTCTAAGAAAGTTGGTTGCAGAGGCGAATGCATTAGTTCAGTCAACCCGGCGTAAGGTCCAATTCAGTGTCAGTGAAGAGACTGGCAGACCGGTGATCAGAGTTTACGATGCAGATTCACAGAAGCTTATCCGCCAATACCCCCCCGATGAGTTGATTGCATTGGTGGCGCGGATACATGATATGGTTGGTAAACCGGGAGCGGGCCTCATCCTCAGTGATGAAGCTTGATCTCCCATGGTGGTAAGGTTAAGTAGGCGAGCGTTGGAGGAGCTGGAAAGATGGCAATAGGACTTCCCGGCATAGGCTCCGGTATGGATCTGGCAAGTGTGATTGACCAGCTGATGGCAATCCGCCGCCGCCCACTTGATCGTAATCTTTCTCAGCAGACAGAGATCGATAGTCAAGTCAGTGCATACGGTACTGTCAAGAGTGCGGTCTCTTCATTTAAAACAGCGTTGAGTGAGTTGCGTTTTCCATCGGCATTTAATCCAGTTACTGCTGCCTCAAGCTCGACTACGGTTGCCACGGCCTCCGCCACGGGAGGAGTAGCCGCCTCCAGCTATGCATTGACCGTCACCAATATTGCCACTGCCCACAAGACGGCATCGACAGTTTATACCGACAGTGCCACTTCTATCGCCGGCACCGGTACCCTGACTCTGACGGTCGACAGTACCGCCTATAACATAACCGTGGACGGCTCCAATAATACGCTGGATGGGATCCGTGATGCCATCAACGATACCGCCGATCTTGATGTTACCGCTTCGGTAATTAATGAGGATGGTGGTTCACGCCTTATTCTTACCTCAGACAATACCGGTGAAGACAATGCAATCGCTATCACTTTTAGTGATGATGATGCAAATAATACAGACAATGCAGGTCTGTCAAAACTCTTCTATATCGACGCCGGTGATGACAGCACCGCCAAGGTGGTCACTACAGGTGTGGATGCCCAGATTACCCTGGATGGCTTTGCAGTGACCAGCGCCTCGAACAGTGTTACAAGTGCTGTCAGTGGCTTGACCATCGACCTGGTGGCTGCCGGTTCATCGATACTTACGGTCAGTCGTGACGATGCAGCCATCAAATCATCGATAGAGACTTTTGTTGAAAAGTACAATGCGCTGCAGACGGCCATAACCGGTGCCCGTGCAGGTGACCTTTCCGGTGACTCCAGCCTCAGTTTTATCCGCGGTGGTCTAAATAGCGTGCTGAATACAGCAGCCTCCGGCGTAGGTGAGTACAGCTCACTGGCAGCGATTGGCATATCCCGGGACCGTGATGGTGTGATGTCTATAGATAGCGCTATTTTTGATAGTGTATTATCGACCAACCATGAAGATGTGATGGCTCTGTTCACCGACAATACGGAGGGCTTTGCCGACCGGCTTTACAGCTACGCTGATGCTTGTTGGGCTCTGT
>MOXF01000014.1_pt1 | contig 19842 bp, 26 predicted proteins | sample 1471201 | NCBI WGS metagenome assembly MOXF01 (sample SAMN05358035, study PRJNA327811) | mollusc metagenome | isolation source: Phylotype B (NB1) bacterial symbionts from gill | host: Thyasira cf. gouldii | place: Canada: Bonne Bay, Newfoundland | collected 2010-08
GCGGTGATGCCGAGGATCAGTCCGATATTGGCTATATTTGACCCCACTGCATTACCGATGGCGAGGCCCAGGATTGCCTTGGGCCGCGCCATAGCGGAGACCAGAATCTCAGGTGCTGAAGTACCCAGGCCGACAATGGTCAGACCGATCACCATGGGGGAGATCCCGAGGTTGCCAGCAATGACGGAGGCGCCGGTGACAAAGCGCTCGGCACCCCAGACAAGAAGTGCGAAGCCGGCAATGATAGCGGCAATATCCAGAAGCATAAAACGTTACGCCAAGGTTGTGTAAAAGTTGTGGGTTGGTTGCTATTGTGCCTCCTGATACTAGGCGGCGATTGTGGCGGGGATTGTTTCAGAAGCGGGAGGGATTGTCCAAGGTTGGCTGGTTGTGACCGATGATTCGGTGTTGGATCTGGTCAGGCACCCCTTCGGGTGCCAGCTCCGCCCTTCACCAGACGTGGCTTCGGCTGCTCGTTTATTTTCAGTAGAGCAGTGCTGTTGAGCGTATTATGTATATTGCGAAGAATGGTGAGCTGTTTGGCGACGGCATTGTACTGTCGTTGCAGTTCGCTCACCCGCTGTTCCAGGGTATCCCGTGAGCGGCTCACCTTCTGTAGATCCTGCAGCCGGTGCTCCATCTGCTCCTTGTGATCCCTGATCTGGTAGGAGAGTGGCTCCAGTGCGGTTTTCATCCAGGTTGCAACTTCCTGATCAGCCTGGAAAAAGATATCTCTGGCGCGGCTTACCATGGCAATGAAGAAGCGTTTTACCACGTAGTGCTTCTCCGTCATTGTGGTAATTGGGCTTTTTCGGAAAATCTCTGCCTCCTGATGGAGCATCTCAAGCTCCACCCGGTAACGCATGATGGAGAACATTTTTGGCTGCACCACCGAGAAACCGTGGTCATTCTGGAAGCGCCGGTAGATACTGCGTATCAGCTTACGTGCTTGCTCACTCTGCTCCACCACCGTCTGCATATCACATCGCATGCCATCGAACAGGTGCTGCATGTTCTTTTTCAGACCCACAGTGGTCCAATTGCCCTTCATCGAACGGCGGCACTTTTCGATCGATACCTCCAAACGCTTCAGGTCAAGGGCGCTGTGCAGCGCACCACCCTGTTTTTTTAGTACCTTCCTGCTGGCCTGAAAGTTATTCACATTGCGGATATAGGCGGCCTGCTCTTCACGAGTCTTGATCATCATATGATCAATCACTTCCTGGCTTTTGCCACTGAGTTCACGCAGTTCGACCAGTTGAGTCTTGATGCCACGCAGTTTGTTGGTGACGACACCACGGGTGTTGTCGACCATATTGGTGATCTCTGCAGTGACGGTTTCCTGGATAATTTCCTGGCGTGAGTTGAGCACATCGTTGGATATGTAGTGCTCCAGTTTGAGCAGTTCGCTACGCTGCAGCAGTTCGCTATCCCCCCGGATCTTGCAAGAAGCCCTTTCTGCGCCGATACCGGAAAGATGGTGTCTATGGATACGCCGAGGATATTGGATGTCTCTTTACACTGTTTACGCACCGCCATGCCAATGGATGCTTCATCTCTCAGCTCATCCCACAGGGTGTCCACTTTGTTGAGCACTACCACCAGCCCACGTCGGCGGCTGGTCTGGAAGCCCTTGATGTGATTTTGCCATAGCTCAAGGTCGGTGCGGGTGACACCGGCGTCAGCCGCTAGAACGAAGAGTACGCCCTGTGCCGAGGGTAGCATGTTGAGGGTCAATTCCGGCTCACTGCCCAAGGCGTTGAGTCCCGGGGTGTCAAGAATTACCAGCCCCTCTTTTAGCAGAGGATGGGGGAAGCTGATCAGTGCGTGACGCCACTTCGGAATATCCACCGTGGCGGGCGGTCTGCTCTTGTGGGGGTGTTGGCTGGGGTCGTAAAGGCCGAGGCGCACCGCTTCCTTGAGGCTGACCCTGCGAGTCTGAACCACCTCCTGAAGGCAGCTCTCGATTTGGCTGGGTGAGTCGAGGTTAAGGGGGTAGGTGACCCAGTGGGCCGGTTTTTTCTTCAACTCCCTGATACCGGTATCCTGCAGTCGGGTCTCAATCGGCAGCATCCGGACATAGGGTTGTCCCGCTTGGCGATCGTAAAAAAGCTCTGTCGGGCACATGGTGGTGCGGCCGGCGGTGGAAGGTAGCAGTCTACGCCCATAGTCGGCAAAGAATATGGCGTTGATCAGTTCGGTTTTTCCACGCGAAAACTCTGCCACAAAGGCAACAGTGAGGCGGTCGCTGTAGAGGTTCGAGAGGCACTCGTTGATGCGCTTCTCGGCTGCGCTGCTGGCTAATTTGTACTTTTTCAGCCAGGCGTAGTACTCATCCACTGTGCGGATGATGTTGGCCTTCCACTGCTCATAGGCACGAAGTTGCTTTTCCAGGATGGGCTGGCTCACGAAGGGATCCTTTTTCTTCTCTCTATTACTCAGAGAATTAACGTCGTAATTTAACGTAGTATAGACAAAAGATCTTCTATTGTCTTGTAATAGTTGATGAAGTTCATCTAATTTCTATCGGCAGTTGTTTGGGTGAGTGGATTCGGAAGCATTTGTTCCTGCTGTTTTCGCCATTAACCAGAGTGACATTGGTGCGTCCCACGCCAAAGTCTTTAGCAAGAAAACGGATGAGGTGGGCGTTTGCTCTGCCGTCTACCGGTGGGGCGGTGATGCGCACTTTGTAACGGTTATCATGGGGTGCGAGCCACTCGTCTCTGCCGGCTCTGGGTTGTACCCGGAGTTGTAACAACAGGTCATTCCCTTCCCATCGGTACCACCCACTGGTCACCATCCTGCGGATGGGAGTAGCGGGATCAGCAGCATTTTTAGCAGCATGAGTCCGATCATTACCACCATGGGTGAGAGGTCAAGTCCGCCGATGGGCTTGATCATCCGACGTGCCGGACGCAGCAGTGGGTCGGTGATGTTGTTGATTATGCTGATTGCGGGATTATAGCTGCCGGGGTTGACCCAACTCAAAATGACCAGGATGAAGATGCTGAAGAGGAAGAGGTTGATGGTCAGTTCGATCAGTGCCGGGATACTCAAAATGGCGGCGGTGAGGATCATCACCCCGCCCGTCTTAAACAGCAGAACCAATGTCAGCTCAACAGTTTTCAACAACCACATCAGTATCAGTGATGCGCTGTCGATTTTGCCGATGGCAGGGATCAAATGCCGCATCGGTACCAGCAGTGGTGAGGTCACCTTGAGCACAAACTGTGATACCGGATTGTAGAAATCCGCCCGCACCAGCTGCAGCACAAAACGTAGCAGCACAATCAGGATGTAGGCACCGAACAGCACCTCAACAAGGAAAACCAGTGGGGCAGCCGCATAGCCGTTCATCACTTCTCCTCCAGCATGCGTGAGAGTTCAACCGAGCGCTCCCGTGCGCCCTGTAGCGCCTTGCCGAACAGGTCGCGCAACGATCCCTCCTCAAGAATGGAGAGTGCCCGCTCTGTTGTTCCGCCTGGAGAGGTGACCTGCCAGCGCAGAGCCGCTGGGCCGTCACTGCTTTCAATCGCCATACGAGCGGCGCCCAGAGCAGTCTGTATGGTCAATAATCGTGCAGTCTCAGCCGCTAGCCCCATCGATTTTCCGGCCTCCTCCATCGCTTCCATCACCATGAAGAAATAAGCTGGCCCACTACCCGAAAGAGCAGTTACCGCATCCATTTTTTCTTCATCATCCACCCAGCAGGTAAGACCGACGGCACGCAATATCGATTCAGCCAAGCTCTTTTGATCATCGGTGACCCCGGGGGCGGCATGGAGTACGGTGGCTCCGGCCTGCAGCATAGCCGGGGTGTTCGGCATGGTGCGAACCAGTGCCGCTCCTCCGCCAAGCCAGATGCCAAGCTCTCTCTCACGCACGCCAGCGGCAATGGAGACAATCAGGGGGCGGCGGATCTGGGCCGCATCTGCAATGCCCTCAACCACCTGTTTCATCATCTGTGGTTTCACCGCCAGAACCACCACATCCGCTCTGTTGACGGCGTCACTGTTATCACCGATGGTGATGATGCCAAAACGGGCGGCGAGACCGGCCAGTTTCTCTCCATCCGGGTCACTGACGATGATCCGTTTCGCCTTATAGCCGTCGGCAATGAGTCCACCGATGAGGCTGGCGGCCATATTGCCCCCACCGATGAAGGTGATGGTTTTGCTGGAGAGGTCTGGAATTCTGGCGGTGCTGTTGTGGTTCAAAGTTTTTCTACCTCATGGTGAGTGATTGTTGTCAATTACGTAACTACTCAGCACAGTACTGAACACCGTACTCATTATCAGGCAGTTGCTCCAGGAATCGCATAAATTCATCCCTGAAGCTTACTTTGGCATCCCTGCCAAAGATATTCCTTCCACAACTGCCTGACAATGAGCACTCAATGCAGAACGAAGCAGGTGTGCTGAATAGTTACTCAATTACTTATGATATCCGTCTTACAGCAGAGCAGTGGAGGTCATTGTGGATCCGACTGTTTTTTAAGTGGCATACGCGGCCCAAATATATCAGTGCCGACCCTGACGATGGTGGCGCCCTCGGCTATTGCTGCCTCCAGATCGGATGACATTCCCATGGAGAGCGTCTCCAGGGGGGTGTCTATGGTTGCTAATCGGTCGCGTATCCGGCTAAGTGCGCTGAATGGCCGACGTTGCAGTTCAACCCCTTCGCTGGGGGCGGGAAGCGTCATCAAGCCGCGCAGCCGCAGTCGGGGCAGTTCACCGATCAGCCTGACCAGTGCAGTCGCCTCAGCCTCCGTGGCACCCGCTTTGCTCTCCTCCCCATCAATATTGATCTGCAGGCAGACATTCAACGGTTCCATGTGATCCGGCCGCTGGTCGTTCAGGCGCCTTGCGTGTTTTAGTGTGCCAAGACTGTGAACCCAGTCAAAATTTTCCGCAATGGTGCGGGTTTTGTTGCTCTGTATTCGGCCAATAAAGTGCCACTCTATGTCGTAGTCAGGCAGTTGCTGGATCTTCTCCAATGCCTCCTGAAGGTAGCTCTCTCCAAAATAGCGCTGTCCTGCGGCGACGGCCTCCAGCACATCCTCCGCAGGCCGGGTTTTGCTGACGGCCAGAAGCTGAACTGATTCTGTCGTGCGCGAGCAACGCTCTGCTGCTGCGGCAATGCGTTTTTTTACCTGTTGTAGGCGTTTATTGATCGGATTACTCATTTATTAATCGGATTGTTCATTGTCTCTATCAGGGTTGTCTATAATAGTAGCGCTATGTTGTTGGTTTTGGTGTAGGGAAAGCCGATTTTAGAGGAAAAACGAGTTGAGTGCCCTGTCAATGCGGAGGGCGCCTCCTACCCACAATCAGTGATGAGGTCCTCATTATGCGGGCTGATAGCAGATTTTTCATGGAGAGTGGTCAAAAATCACCTTGTTCCTGGTAGGATCATAGTTGCAGGCAACAGAGGGCTGCACTGGATGCATTCGAACCGATCCGGGGAACCGAGCCGGTTTGGCGATTCCCTTGAGTGTGCAACCGATTACTTCAGGCGGGGTGGATAGAGTGAGGAAAAGGGCGTATGGATATTGCTGAGCTGCTGGCGTTTAGCGTTAAACATGATGCATCGGATCTACACCTGTCGGCCGGGTTGCCGCCGATGATCCGTGTCGATGGCGATATTCGTCGAATCAATGTACCCGCGCTGGATCACAAGGTGGTACACGGGCTTGTCTACGATATCATGAATGACAAGCAGCGGAAGGATTACGAAGAGTTTCTGGAGACCGATTTTTCCTTCGAGATTCCGGGTCTGGCACGTTTTCGCGTCAATGCCTTTAACCAGGATCGTGGTGCATCTGCAGTTTTTCGTACCATTCCCTCAAAAGTGCTTACCCTGGATGATCTCAACTGTCCTGAAAAATTCAAGGACATTGTTGATGTTCCCAGGGGCTGGTGCTGGTGACCGGGCCGACGGGCTCCGGCAAGTCCACCACCCTGGCGGCGATGGTGGACTATAAAACGATAATGAGTATGCACATATCCTCACTATCGAAGATCCCATCGAATTCGTACACACCAGTAAAAAGTGCCTGATCAATCAGCGTGAAGTTCACCGTGACACCCTTGGCTTTTCCGAGGCCCTGAGATCGGCGTTGCGTGAGGATCCGGATATTATTCTGGTAGGTGAGTTGCGTGACCTTGAGACCATCCGGCTGGCGTTGACCGCAGCGGAAACCGGTCACCTTGTGTTCGGCACCCTGCATACCAGTTCCGCGGCAAAGACTATCGACCGTATCATCGACGTATTTCCGGCGGGGGAGAAGTCTATGGTCCGCTCCATGCTGTCCGAGTCCCTGCGTTCGGTCATAGCGCAGACCCTGTTGAAGAAGGTGGGTGGCGGGCGTACTGCTGCGTGGGAGATCATGGTCGGTACACCAGCGATAAGAAACCTGATTCGTGAGGATAAGGTGGCGCAGATGTACTCTGCTATTCAGACCGGGCAGGCGAGCGGTATGCAGACCCTCGATCAACACCTTCAGGAGCTGGTCAAAAAGGGAGTGATCAATCGGCTGGACTGCCCGCGCCAAAGCGATGAATAAAGAGATTTTCGTCTGAACCAGGTAGAGCCATCATGATGAAGTTAGAACGATGAGTGTCGATTTCAACGCAATTTTGAACCTGATGGTGCAGAAGAAGGCGTCTGATGTTTTCATAACCGTAGGGATACCACCCAGTATCAAGATCAACGGGCGCATCATGCCGGTGGCAAAACGGCGATTGGGATGAGCAGTGAAAGAGCTGGTGCTGGGCTGATGACCCCCAACAACGGAGGAGTTTAGTCAGACTAAGGAGTGTAATTTCGCCATCTCGCGAAAAGGGTGGGGAGGTTTCGCGTCAGCGCCTTTGTGCAGCGGGATTCGGTAGGCATGGTGTTGCGGCGGATCGAGACCCGGATACCCTCCATCGAGGAGCTGCTGCTGCCGCCGGTGCTGAAGGATCTTGCCATGACCAAACGCGGTCTGGTGATCTTTGTCGGCGCCACAGGCACCGGCAAGTCTACCTCCCTGGCGGCGCTGCTGGGGTATCGCAATCGCAACAGCAGCGGCCACATCATCACCATCGAGGATCCAGTCGAATATGTCCACTCGCATGAGGGTTGCATTGTCACCCAGCGCGAGGTGGGAATAGATACCGAGTCCTACGATATCGCCCTGAAAAACACCATGCGACAGGCGCCGGATGTGATTCTTATCGGTGAGATTCGTACCCGTGAAACCATGGCCAATGCGATCACTTTTGCCGAAACCGGACACCTTTGTCTATCAACGCTACATGCAAACAACGCCAATCAGGCGCTGGATCGCATTATCAACTTTTTCCCCGATGATCGGCGCGATCAGGTGTATATGGATCTCTCCCTCAATCTGCGGGCGATTGTCGCCCAGCAGTTGATCAGGCGGCCCGATGGTAAGAGTCGGCGACCGGCGGTAGAGGTGCTGATGAACACTCCCCTTGCGGCGGATCTGATTCGTAAGGGCAAGGTGCATAAGCTCAAGGAGCTTATGAAGCGCTCAACGGAGCAGGGGATGATGACCTTTGACCAAGCACTCTATCACCTCTATACAGATGGCGAGATTACCTATGATGACGCCGTACTGCATGCAGACTCATCCAATGAGGTGAGGTTGATGATCAAGCTCGGCGGCAGTGATGAGGAGCGCTTCACGTCACGTCTGGAGACGGCCTCTTTCGTTGATTCCGAAGATTACGGTTAAGCGGGTCAACTGCGGTGGGCCAGCCTGGAAAAGTAGAGTCAGGAAATCGTTGAAAATACCGCCGCAGCATCAAATACCGGGCCGTCGACGCAGACACGTTTCATCGTCGGGCCATCGACGGTCTTCACTTCAACCACGCAGCCAGCGCAGCCGCCGACCCCGCAGGCCATGAACTCTTCCAGGGAGACCTGACAGGGGAGATCGTACTCTGCCGCCAGAGCGGCTACCGCCTCCAGCATCGGGTGTGGGCCGCAGGAGAAGATCTCCACCTGCCGTCGGCTTTCCCGATCCAGCGCGTCGAGCCACAGACGGGCCAAGTCGGTGACATAGCCCTGGAGGCAGCCGTCAATGCCTTGAAGGCTTGCCAAACGATTGGGAATGCCCCACTGCTCCAGCAACGGCATGGCGGCTGAGACGTTCTCCATTATGCCGGGAACTTCTATTGTGGAAGTTACAGGTGGGAATGGGAAGGGTACCTCGGAGCCGAAGATCGCCATCGGTTTGTATTGAGGGTTGCCGATCAGTGATTCAGCCATAAATATCATTGGCGGCATGCCGACACCGCCTCCGATCAGCAATGGTCGGCTCTTTTTAGGGCTTACTTTAAATGGTGTGCCGATGGGCCCATCAGGCTGATGGACCCACCTGCCTTTACTCTCGGAGAGCAGTCGAGTGCCTTCTCCCACCACTTTGTAGAGCAGATCTATCCAGCCTGTTTCGGGAGCTGTGCGCATAATCGAGATCGGGCGGCGCAACGGCCTTCCGGGGGCGCATTGAAGATGAACGAAGCTCCCCGGGCGGGCATTCGCGGCACACTCCGGTGCCTGCAGCCTGAGGATGTGCTGGTCACCGTCAAAGGCGTTATGGGAGAGGATTTCTGCATCCTCCAGGAAAATAGTGCCGCGGTGGGATCTGTCGGTACACATCAGTTGTTGTCTCGTTTGTTGATTTCAAGCAGGGTACGGGCCATCCGGTGGGTAAATTTTTTCTTGTGACGGCGGATTGGAGTGTCTGCCGACACGGTTATTGCTCACTCAACCAAGTTTCCAGTATCAGTTTAGCCGCTACAGCATCCAGCTCCTCAATTTTCTTTGGTGGCTTGTCAAAGTGGCGCCGTGCTTCCATTGAAGTCAGGCGCTCATCAATCATATGTACCGGCAGTCGATAACGTCCTTCCAGTTGGCGGGCAAAACGGCGTGCCAGATCAGCGGTTTGAGCATCGCCGCCATCGATCCTGGTCGGTAGCCCCACGACCAGCTCATCCGGTCTCCACTCTTCAATCAATCGGCTGATCGCCACCCAATCCGGTTTTTGGTGAACCATCCGCAGTGTGGTGAGTGGTGTTGCCGTTGCTGTCAGTGGCTGACCGACGGCAATGCCTATTTTTGCCGTGCCGTAGTCAAAGCCAAGCAGACAGCCCATTAGTACTTTTCCAACGTGATAATTGAGAATCCGTAATTATAATGGTGAATGAGCACTAAGCGTGCCCCGCATCGTTTGGCAACAGGTTGATGTCGATCCCCAGGGCGAGGGCAGCGGCCTGCCAGCGCTCTTCATTGGCCAGGTCAAAGATAATTCGCTCTTCCACCGGGCCGCTCAACCAGCTGTTGGATATCAGCTCCTCTTCCAGTTGCCCCCCCGCCCAACCGGCGTAGCCGAGTGCGATCAGGCATTTTTCCGGCCCCTTGCCTTGGGCCGTTGCTTCCAGAATATCGCGGGAAGTGGTGATGCTGGTGGTGGCGCTGATTGAGAGAGTGGAGTCCCACTCACTATCTCCGGTATGGAGCACAAAGCCACGCTCACTCTGTACCGGGCCGCCGGTGTAGATGATCTGGTCGCGGTGCTGCGCGTTATCGGCGGAGATGTCGAGTTGGTCGAGGATATCGCCTAGTCGCAATCCGGATGGGCGGTTGATGATGATGCCCATGGCGCCCTGCTTGTCATGCTCGCAGATGTAGGTCACTGTGTGGCGGAAATTAATATCCTTCAGCCCGGGCATGGCGATAAGCAGGTGGTTGGTAAGGTCGATGTTGTTCATACAGCTAGTATCCGGCTCTAGTCGAGTAGTCGCAACCCCCGGTTATTTGGCAAACAGCCGATTGCTGTTGAGAAACTGCCAGGTACGAGTGATGACGATGATATCGGTCTCCTCCCTGATCTCAGCAGGGAAGGGAGCAAAGGGTGCCGCCAGATTGACAATATGTTTTGCGGCATCGTCCAGCAACTTGTGCCCCGAGGGTTTCCTGATGACGATCTTGTTGACGTGGCCGTCCCGGCGGATTGAAACCTCCAGTACCAGGTCGCCGTGAAGCTTTCGCCGCCGCGCCTCATCCGGGTAGTTGAGGTTGCCGACACGCACAACCTTACGCCGCCAGCCATCCAGGTAGCTGGCGTATTTGTGCTCTTTGGTGGCGGCGCTGAGAAACTTCTTTCTTGGTCGCTTCGCATAGGCTTTTGCCTTGCGGTCAAGTTCAGCGGTGAGCCGGGCGATCTCCGGGCTGGCGCTGGCCAGCAATCGGGCGACCGACACCTTTCTCTTTTGCGGTTTTTCGGGGGGTGCTTTTCGGGTTTTGTTACGACCCGCTTTTTTGCCGGACTTTTTTGGGTGTAGCACCTTCTTCACCTTTTTCTCTGGTGGAGGTGCGAGCTGTCTCGGTGATTGTCTGGACTGTACCGGAACCGGTTTTGGCTTCGGCTGGGTGGAGGAGCGGTTGTCGTCGGCCGAACCTTCTCCTCCCGGTTGCCGCCACCAGCCTGGGATGTCTGGGCCAGGAAATCAGCCTTTTTCGGTTGCTCAGCCTTTTTTGGCTGCTGCAGTACCATGATCTCAAGGGTACGATCTGGATTGGAAGGGCGTTTTGGTTCACCCAGTTGGAAACTGATGCCGAGGATGATCACCGTATGCAGTGTCACAGCGACAAACAGCGTCAGGCCAAAGCGGTCGACGGGAGTAACGGATGCGCTGCCGTTCATCCTCGCTGCCCTTGAGTTGTCCGCTGTGGTGAGGTGATCACTTGAGTTTCTGTTCAATGCAATCCATCAGGCCCGCACTGATATTGAGTTGGTAGAGGGCATCGAGTTCCCGGATGCAGGTGGGGCTGGTGACGTTGATCTCTGTCAGGTAGTCACCGATAATGTCGAGACCGGCAAAAAGTATGCCCCGCTGTTGCAGTGCGGGTCCGATCTGACGGGCGATCCACAAATCCCGTTGAGAGAGCGCCACCCCCTCTCCCCGTCCGCCGACAGCCAAGTTGCCACGGGTCTCTCCCTCTTTGGGAATGCGCGCCAAAGCGTAGGGTACGGGCTCTCCGTCAACCATGAGGATGCGCTTGTCACCGGCGCTGATCTCGGGAATAAATTTTTGCGCCATGGTGTATTTTGCGCCATTGTCCGTCAGTGTCTCGATAATCACATTACGGTTGACGTCATCAGCGCGGACACGAAAAATCGAGGTGCCCCCCATTCCCCCCAGTGGTTTGAGAATGACATCATCATGCTGCTCAATGAAAGAGAGAAGATGTTGCGGGCGGCTGCTTACCAGTGTCGGAGGACAACACTGGGGAAACCAGGCGGTAAATAGCTTCTCGTTGCAGTCTCTCAGGCTTGCCGGCCGGTTAACTATCAGCACGCCCTGGGCTTCTGCCCTCTCCAGCAGATAGGTGGTATAGATGTACTCCATGTCGAAGGGGGATCCTTGCGCATCAATATGGCATCAAGCTGCTCCAGGGGGGTCTCTCTTTCCGGCTCCAGGCTGAACCAGTTGGCGGAGTTGTCCTCCACCTCAAGCCTGCGCATGGTTGCTGAAGGGTGCTGGTTCTGCAGAAACAGATCCCCCTGTTCCATGTAGTGCACCTCCCAGCCACGGCGGCGCGCTTCGAGGAGCATGGCGAAGGTACTGTCCTTTTTTGTGTTGATGGAACCGATGGGATCCATCACTACACCGAGTCTGATGGTCATGAGTATTATGATACCTGAGGTGTGTGGATTTGTCGGTGATGGGTTCGCTTTTTCACCTTATTTTAGGTAATCGCTGAATCAGTTAGTAAAAAGATAAAAATAATTATTCATTTTAATAAACAATAGGTTATTCATTGTAAGCATCGCTATGACAGGCGTTTTGATATGAATAAATGTTGCAGAGTACCACGTCAGTTGTTATTTTCTTCGTGCGGTTACTGGCGACACGTCATTTTTTGGTCATGGAGGGCTGAGCGTATTGTCATAGGCGTTGCAGTATCAGGATAACTATAACTACAACTATACTACAACTACAACTACCCCGCTCTTCGGAGCCGGGAGATCCCCCCCAAAGGGTGAGGTTTAGGAGGTTTGGGTTCCAATGAGCTATAGCAAACGCTGGAGAGTACGGCGTGCGCGTGAGTGCGCAATACCATTTTTCTGTTTAGCCCTTAGTGGCTGTCTGTTGCCCACTGTCCTGTTGGCGGCTGATGAGGATGAGTACCTTAGTGAGATCAACAGTGAGGGGCAGAAGCTGGGTAAGCGCACCGCGCAGGATCAAGCTGCCGTTAATGACACTCCTGTGGTAACCAAGCGGGCCGGTGCAGGTTTCACCTCGGGGCTGTCGATTGATGAGTTTGAGGCGCAACTGCAGGAAAAATATACCGGTAGCGCTGTTTTTTACAAAAAGTTGGAACTTCGTAGTCAGGAGGAGATATACGGAGCTTATCTGGGTGGCGCTTCTTACACTCAGGTACGGAAAAAAATAATGGATTTTTTTCTTCAGCGGCGGTGACGGTAACTCCCACCCCAATACCGGCTTGACCCTTGGATCAACGGTTTCGGTGATGGTGATGGTGTAACAGTTTAAACCAGGTTCCAATCTCTAAAACAGGTGTCAGCCCATCGGAGTTTTGACAACAATGCGAAAAATAATGAGTAAGGGTTTGTTTCAAATAGTGATGTTGATCACAGTTTTACAGCTGTCGGTCATGGAAGCTGCGGTAGCGGCAGGGGAAGAAGAAGGAGCCGGAGGGGCGGGTTTCGCTATACCTCTTTACAAGGACAAGCACTATCTTCACGTTATTCATGAGGGGCGTTCTGTCAAGGTACAGCGCGTTCAAGACCCGGACTACCAACTGCGCGGATATTTTGCTAAGACTATCAGGAAATGTCCTCCCTTCTGTATCGTCGATATGGCGGTGGATCCCCGCGTCAAGACCATAGGTGAGATAGAGATGTTTGAGTTCATGGAGAACCAACTGCGGGATGGTAAAGGCTTGCTGATCGATGCAAGAACTCCCAGTTGGTTTGCTAAAGAGACCATTCCGGGGTCGGTTAATGTTCCGTTTTCTGTGCTGAGTAAGAAAGCCAGTGAGGCGCCGATGATTGAAGCGTTGGAATCTTTTGGAGCAACGCAGCGTGGCGAGGTGGGGGCTTTTACCAAACTATGGAGGGTTGGGGAGTTTCAAATAGTGAGAATATGACCAAGGATTGGGATTTTTCCAATGCCAAGGAGCTGGTTGTGTGGTGTAATGGTCCTGCCTGCGGTCAATCCCCGCGTGCCATCAGGGGGTTGCTCAACGTGGGTTATCCGCCCAAGAAAATATACTACTATCGTGGCGGCATGCAGATCTGGCAGTTATTTGGCTTGACGACGGTGACACCTCAGGGCTGAGACGGCGGCGGTGTGTAGCCCAATGATGGTTAATGAATGTTAAGGTACCAGGCGATGAGTGAGAACTTCGATGTTGACATCTCCAACTTGAAGGTGATGGTGATTGATGACAGTAAGACGATACGCAGAACCGCTGAGAGCCTGCTAAAGCGGGCGGGATGTAATGTACTGACGGCCACCGATGGTTTTGAAGCGCTGTCGATTATTGCCGACAGCCGCCCTGATGTGATTTTTGTTGATATTATGATGCCTCGCCTGGACGGATATCAGACTTGCGCACTGATAAAAAATAACAGCGAATTCAATAAAACGCCGGTTATCATGCTCTCATCAAAGGATGGCCTTTTTGACCGGGCAAAGGGGCGCATTGTTGGTTCAGAACAGTACCTTACTAAGCCGTTTACCAAAGATGAGCTGTTGGGTGCCATTCGCAAGTACGGGCAGAGGGCCGCATGATTTTCATGGTGTTCGATACTGAATAACGATAATCCGGTGAGGGACAGACTATGAGATCTTTTTTTAAGAAAAACAGCGCTACCCCGGAGAGCGATTCCGATACAGTCAAGACCATACTGGTGGTTGATGATTCGCCTACGGAAACGCACGTCATCAAGCGAATTGTAGAGGAGGGCGGGTATTCGGTGATCACCGCCGAAGACGGTGAGAGTGGCATCGCTGAAGCGAAAAAATTGCATCCGGATGTGATATTGATGGATGTTGTGATGCCGGGTCTTAACGGTTTTCAGGCAACAAGGCAGCTGACGCGTGCACCGGAGACCAAAGATATTCCGGTAATTCTGGTAACGACCAAAGATCAGGAGACTGATAAAGCGTGGGGAATGCGTCAGGGAGCAAGAGACTATGTGGTCAAGCCTGTCACCTCTGTGGATTTGTTGCAGAAAATAAAAAGTGTACTGGAAAGCTGAATTCGTATGGCGGTACTAACATCAATAGAAACGGTCGAACTGCTTAAGGATATCGATGGCAGAAGCCGCCGGTTTGCGGCTGGGCTTCCCCTGCAGGTGGAAGATAAACAGTTTTGGGAAGGGGTTCTATTTTACTCTTTTGGCATGCAGGCAATAGCACCCCTTAACGAGGTCAAGGAGATTCTCAATTTTCCACCTGCGGTGACCTCAGTGCCCGGTACTCATCCCTGGATGCTGGGTGTGGCCAATATTCGTGGTAACCTTCTTCCACTTATTGATCTGCAGCTCTACCTCAGCGGTGAGGCAGCGGAGATAGGGAGACGCAGTCGCGTTCTGGTCATAGATCACCAGGGACTCTACGCAGGATTGCTGATTGGTGACGTCAAGGGTATCCGTCATCTGACGGATCAGCAGGGGGCGTCGTTGCCTTCACTGCAGGATAGCCTCAGGCAATACATGCCGAGGGCCTACAAGTTGGATGGTACCGTCTGGTCAGTGTTTAGTATGAAGGAGTTGGCGGAAGATCTGCGTTTCAGGGTTGCGGCAGTTTGATTTATTGGTTGCGAAGTGATGGCTGAGAGGCTGTCAATAAGTTTTTTTAAGAAGCAATAAGCTCTTTCTGGAGAGAGGCGGAAATGAAAAAAAGGTCTGCTACGGGGACGGGATTTGCGTCCAATCGAGTTATTCTGTTTTTGTCTGTTGGATTACTGGTTTCGTTGATCCTTACGTTGCTGACTTTTGCCCATGTCACCAAGTGGACATCAAACAATGAGGCGTACCTGGTGCGCACCAGTGAGATGCAGGTGCTTGCGCTGGAGATTGCAGAGTACTCATTGACTGGTGCTGCCGGTGACAAGGTTTCGTTTGACCGGCTCAGGGCATCCCGGGATGGGCTCGCGCGGCGCATAAATGAACTGAAGCTGGGTATCCCGGCACAGGGCCTACCACCCTCTCCAGCGGGGGCGAAAGATGATTTGCGAGAGGTCGAGAACAGTTGGCTGGCGCTTAGCCAAGTCTCCGATGATGTACTCGTTAACAGGGATGAGATCCTCTCGGTGCGGGAGTTTATCAGTGTAATCACAGATCTTGTCCCGCAACTGCAGGCGTTTTCTGAAGAGGTGGTTGCGAGCCTGATTGACGGTGACGTTTCACCGAAGATGATGGCCACGGCGTCACGGCAGTTGATGCTGGCGGAAAGAATCGATAAGAATGTAGCAGGGTATTGATAGGCGGACAGGTTACTGCGGCGGCGATAGATCAGTTCAGTCGGGATGCCGATCAGTTCGGCCGCGTACTTGAGGGGATGCTTACGGGAAGTGAGTCCCTGGAGATTGCACCGGTTACGGATCCACAGGCGGTTGCCATGCTGCGGGAAGTGGCAGTGGTCTTCAGCTCAATCAATGACCATGCCTCTGAGATTATCCAGGCTGTACCCTCGGTGCTCCCCGCACTCGAAGCCAGCGTGCAGGTAAATGATACTGCCGACCTTGTCGAAGAGAGCACTTCCAAACTGATAAAACGGTATGGCGAGAAGCCGGGTCTGATTGAATTCGCCGGCATCAGGGCAGGCATCCCTCTGATTGTGGTGCTGGGTATCACTGCACTGCTGCTGCTTATCGTGCTTGTATACTCCATGCTGACTCAGTCAAGGCGGCGTGAGGAAGAGAGTAAAGCGCAGAATGAAAAGAACCAGAAAGCTATTTTACGGCTGCTGGATGAGATGGGTGACCTCGCCGATGGTGACCTGACGGTGACCGCTACGGTAACAGAGGATGTGACAGGGGCGATCGCCGACTCCATCAACTACGCCATCGAAGCGTTGCGCAGTCTGGTAACGACGATTAACGAAATATCATCCAGGTATCATCATCAGCCAGGAGAGTAGGGCCACAGCAATGCACCTCGCCGAGGCGAGTGAGCATCAGGCGGAGCAGATCTCACAGGCGACTGACTCAATCAAAACAATGGCGGTGAGTATTGGGCAGATGTCCGATGACTCATCGGAGTCGGCCGAGGTATCCCAACGTTCGGTAGAGATAGCCGGTAACGGTGCTGAGACAGTACGCCGCACGATCAACGGCATGGACACCATCCGTGAGCAGATCCAGGAAACCTCAAAACGAATCAAGCGTCTTGGTGAAAGTTCCCAGGAGATTGGTGATATCGTTGAACTGATTGATGACATCGCCGATCAGACAAATATTCTGGCTCTGAATGCCGCCATGCAGGCGGCGATGGCCGGCGAAGCGGGACGCGGTTTCGCGGTGGTTGCGGATGAGGTACAGCGGCTGGCAGAGCGCTCCGGTAATGCAACCAAACAGATTGAAGCACTGGTTAAAACCATTCAGGCGGACACCAATGAGGCAGTGAGTTCCATGGAAGCCACCACCACTGAGGTGGTTAACGGAGCGCAATTGGCCGAGGCGGCGGGTGAGGCACTGCAGGAGATCGAGAGCGTCTCGAAGACAATCTCCGAGCGAACCATGCAGGTGTCTGATCTGGCTCAACAACAGTCGAAGGAGGCATCTCTGGTGAATGACACAATGAGTGTCATCCAGGAGATCACTACACAGACATCCGATGGTACAAGCCACACCGCTACGTCCATTGGGAGGTTGGCCGATATGGCTGATGACCTCCAGAATTCAGTGGCGGGTTTCCGCCTTCCTGAATAATCGCCTGATAACCTTTGGTCAAGGTGAAAGCTGGTATGAGTGATGTTCAAGATAACAGCGCCCTAAAGTGGATCAAGGGAGAGCTTGACTCAACCATTGATTCCGCTCGTCGTTCCCTGGAAGGGTATGTGGAGAGGGACGGCGGTGGGGAGCAGATCGATGACTGTATAGCCAAGCTTCACCAGATATACGGTACCCTGAGTATGGTGCAGCTCTTCGGCGCCGCCCTACTGGCTGAAGAGATGGAACTTGTTGCCGGTGCTCTGCGGGATGCAGGCAGCCGGAAAGGTGATGCCGCCGCTGAGGCACTGATGCTGGGTTTGGTGCAACTCTCCGCCTATCTGGAAAAACTTGAGATTGGCGCGAGAGATCTCCCTCTCTATCTTCTTCCCACACTCAATGAGCTTCGTGCGGTGCGGGATGCTCCGCTATTCTCCGAGGTCGCTCTGTATGCCCCGGAATTGGAGCAAAAACTGGCTTCCGACCCCGTCACTGGAAAAGCCAGCATCTCTCTTCCCGCCCTCGCGCGAAGAGTGCGTCACCCCTTTCACAAGGGATTGCTTGATCTCTATCGCGAACGTGATGCAGTCACTGGTCTGAAGAATATCGCGAAGGTTTTTAACTTACTGGAAGCGGGGTCTGGTACCGACCAGGTGAGACGGCTGTTTACCGTCGGAAAAGCTGTCGCCGCTACCATGGGGGAAGGGAACATTGGCACCGGTGTTGCCACCAAACGTCTTTTGGGACGAATCGATGAAGAGATCAAAAGGATCATTGATGATGGTGAACAGGTTGTTGCCGAGGCTCCGAATAATGGCCTTCTGAAGAGCCTGCTCTACTATATCGCCTGCTCGGAAGCCGGGGACAATCCACTTATTGCGCAACTCAAAGTTGACTTTGAGCTTGAAAACACACCCATTACACAGTCGGAGCTGGAACGTGAACGGAGCCGATTCACAGCTCCGGGCCAGGAACTGGTCGAGTCACTACATGCCGCTATTAGCGGTGATTTGACATCCATTAAGGATGGTTTGGATCTATTTATACGCGATGAGAGCGCTGATCAGGATCGCCTCTTCTCGTTGGTGCAGCCGATGCATAAACTTGCCGATACTCTCGGCATGGTTGGGCAGGGCGGATTGCGCCTGAGGTTGAAGAGGCAGGCTGATCGCATCAATGAGATAAAGAGTGCCGAAACCTCCCCCTCCGAGCAGGATCTCATGCTATGGCCGGGGATATCCTGTTCATAGAAACCTCCCTTGAAAACTTTGCAGGCAGCGTTGGATACCACTCAACGGGAGTGGATGATGAGTTCCCCAACGATTTGCCTGTCGGTGAATATCAGCGGCTAACGGACGCGGTTATCCATGAAGCCGGAATCGATATGGCGAGAAACAAAGATGCCATAATCGAATATGTAGAATCGCCTCAAGACCATGAGTTGATAGCCGAGGTGCCAGCAAGGTTTGCCCATGTGGCCGGGGCCTTCCGTATTCTCAACTTGAACGACGCGGCCGGATTGCTGGACTCTCTTGCAACTTATGTTCGTAACGAGTTGCTCGAAAAAAAGGATGAACCGACTGCCGAAGCGCTGGATCTGTTTGCTGATGCAGTGACCTCCCTGGAGTATTTCATGGAGGCGGTGAGTGATGGCAGAGGTATCCATCCTGAAATTCTCGATGTGGCGCGGGAGGCCCTGAGCAAGCTCTCAATGTCCCTGCCTGCGGATGAAGATGTAGCTTTGGAAGAGCCTGCTGCTGATGCCCCGGCAGTTGTCGATGACAGCAAAACCGTGGATATCGATGCTGCTCATGGAGTCTCGCATGAAGCGGAGCCGGTGGCCACACCGCCCACAAAGGGGATTAAGCCACCACTGGAGGATATTGATCCGGAGATACTTGAGATCTTCCTGGAAGAGGCGAAGGAAGAGTTAGAGGTGATACAGGAGTATCTGCCGCGATGGATGAGTAACCGAAAGGATGTGGATGCGCTGGCACTTTTCAGGCGCTCATTCCACACCCTCAAAGGGAGCGGTCGCTTGGTGGGTGCTTCCACTATAGGCGAGTTTTCCTGGTCAATTGAAAACCTGCTCAACCGAATTATTGATGAAACTATTGAGGTTTCCCCCGCAGTATTGATGTTGTTGGATGAATCCCTGAAAATACTGCCGATTCTCATCGAGGCCCGGGAGACGGGCTTGCCTCCTGCTGTTGATGTGCAACCTACGATGGATCGGACGTTTGCCCTGGCTTCCGGCCAGGTTCTTCAGGAAGCACCGACAGAGCGACAGGAGAGTGACGACGGCTCAGCAGCCGAAGAGGGGCGGCTTGATCATCCCACTATGGATAGCGCAGAGGTGTTGCTCTTCCCCAGTGCACCGGCGATCAGCATGGATGAGACGCTTCTGGAGATTTTCCGGGATGAATCGGCGACTCACATCAGCACCATAAGGAACTTTCTCAAAGGGTGCCGCAAGAAAGCGAGTAACTGCAAGGATGACCGGGAGTTGAAGCGAGCGCTGCATACTCTCCATGGCAGCGCCGACATGGCCGAGGTCGAATACATTGCCAAGGTGAGCACAGCGCTTGAATCTCTGGTTCGGCGCCTGAAACCGGCGGATAACCGCAAGAGCAGCCCAATTCTTGACCTGATAGAACGGGGTATGGATCAGATTCAATCGATCATTGACGCCATTAATATTCCAGGTGCGCAGTTGCCGGACTGGGAACAGCTGCTGACAGAAATAGACACCTGTGGTGTGACTGAGTTACCTGATCAAGCAGCAGCAGAGGCCCAAGCAGCAACAGAGGCCCAAGCAGCAGCAGAGGCTCAAGCAGCAGCAGAGGCCCAAGCAGCAGCAGAGGC
>MOXF01000015.1_pt1 | contig 19818 bp, 22 predicted proteins | sample 1471201 | NCBI WGS metagenome assembly MOXF01 (sample SAMN05358035, study PRJNA327811) | mollusc metagenome | isolation source: Phylotype B (NB1) bacterial symbionts from gill | host: Thyasira cf. gouldii | place: Canada: Bonne Bay, Newfoundland | collected 2010-08
CATCGGCTGCAGCAAGAGTAGAGGTGGGGGCGATCTCAGGGCAGGAAGCGATGGGCCTTTTCGATTTCTGGGAAAAGAGCCGGAGGATACCCGGCTGATCGCCATCGACCATGAAAATCGCAGTGACTTTATCGATGACCTCAAAGCCAGGGGTTATCCTGAAACGGTTGTAGAGCGTCTGGAATCTACCGAACGGGTGGTTCTCTTCCCCAGCAAACCGGCACTTATCAACGATCAACCCCGTTGGGCCTGGCTTGAGATAGATCCCCGCAACTACCAGACGGTATCGGTTCTGGATACGGGCGATCATGGATCACTGGTTGAGAAGTTTGTCGGTGATATCTATCAGGATGCCACCAGCTATATGGTGGGGGGTCTGGTCGGGATAAGCTCCTCCATCTGGCGGTATCCGCCTATTCACTGGAGCTGGATAACTACCAGGAGATTATCAAAGAGTCGAAAAAGTTCGTCGAAAATCTTGGCAAGCGCTTTGCTGTTGGCGTTCAGGCGGGCCCCGCCCAAGCCGGTGCCGGGGTAGGTGGAAAGCCGGGCGGCAACATAGGTCGGGTGGTGAAGCTGGAACTTGAACCCGGCAGCTATGCTTTCGGTAATAATCTGCTCGGTTTTGGCAATGGTTACAATGATGGAGTGGCGCTCTATTTTCAACGGGCCAAGTGACCACTCTATCAACTCACAGCATTATCCTAGGAGCCTGTCCAAGATAACCCGCTTTGGTGGAGAGGGTGGTCGCCATGCCGATCTTTACCCTGTTGGCCGCCTGGGATGTACCAGTGAAACAGAGTGCCGCCAGTGTTATCAGAACCCAATCAGGGGGTGCTGCAGCCACTCATATAATGAGTGCGGTCTTCTTACAGATTGTTCTCAGGGTAAAATTTGACTGGATGCGGGCAACACCCGGGAAGCTTGAGAGGTGTTGTTTGTGAATTCGTTCATAGTCACGGGTATCGGCGGCGACTATTCGCATCAGGTAATCGGAGTCCCCGGACATCAGATAGCACTCCATGATTTCCGGGCAAGTTTTAACTGCCGCCTCAAAAGCTTCCAGTGATTCCACACTCTGGCTGCTGAGACTGATCTCGACAAAGATGCTGGTCGGCTTCCCCACCGCCTCCTGGCGAACAAGCATGACATAGCCATCAATAATCTCACTCTCCTCCAGCTTCTGCACCCGTCGCAGACAGGCAGAAGGAGAGAGGCTTATCATTTCGGCCAGCTCAGCGTTAGTCATTCTGCCGTCAGCCTGTAGCAGCTTTAGTATTTTACGATCCGTTGCATCCAGCTTCATACTCAGAATTATCTTCGAATTTATTATAAGAATGTGAAATATTATTGTGCTAAATATATCTCACACCTCCTTATTTGCAAGCACCTTCGATCTCATTTTACCTATTATGGAGCCGTTTTCTCTGTGTACAAAATCACTCCAGATGCCGGGGCGGATGTCAGCTCCCGGTGGCAAGCGACTGTTACGGAACCAAACATATGAATATCCAGACCCCCTGCCTTCTCTTTTTGGGCAATGCGACTGATCCTTGGACAGCCAAAGTGGCCCAGGGAGTTTATGACTGGCGGCCGGAGAATGCTGTTGGTCAGTATAGAATGGAGGCTGCAATGCCGATCTGGGGCTGGCGGATATGTCTCTTTCTGAAGCAGTGGCAGCCGGTGCAAAGACACTGGTGATCGGTGTTGCCAACCGCGGCGGCGTCATCGCTGATTCATGGCTTGCGGTATTGCATGAAGCACTGGCTCAGGGCCTTGATATTGCATCCGGGCTGCACAACAAACTATCAGATGTACCGCAACTCAAAGCCGATGCTGAACGCCTGGGGCGAGAACTGTTCGATGTTCGACACCCGAGCGAGGCATTTCCCGTGGCGACCGGTGTCAAACGTAGCGGTAAACGATTACTCGCAGTGGGAACCGATTGCTCATGCGGCAAGATGTATACGACACTGGCGATGGAAAAAGAGATGCGACAACGTGGCATGGATGTAGATTTCCGAGCAACCGGGCAGACCGGTATTCTGATTACCGGCATGGGGGTTTCCATAGATGCGGTGGTGGCCGATTTTATCTCCGGGGCGGTTGAGTCGGTTTCACCGGAAAACGACAAAGACCACTGGGATGTCATCGAGGGGCAGGGCTCTCTTTTTCACCCCTCCTATGCCGGTGTGACCACCGGGCTGATTCACGGCGCCAGGCAGATGCCTGATACTTTGCCATGAGCCCACACGCACCCATATGCGCGGACTCCCCACCTTTTCACTCCCCAGCCTCGATGAGTGTATGGAGCTGTCACTGAAAACCGCGCAATTGACCAATCCTGATGCCAAATTTATCGGCATCGCAGTCAATACATCAAAAATGAGCGCTGAAGAGGCCAACGCCTACCTCACCACGACAGAGGAGACAACGGGCCTGGTTACCATCGATCCCGTGCGCCAGGGCGTGGCGCGCATTGTCGATCTGCTTATCTGATGGTAGATCTCACAGTCAGATCCGAATCCTGGCCGATCAGGGGCTCCTTCACTATATCCCGTGGCAGCAAGACCCGGGTAGACGTCGTGGTGGTCGAGCTTTCGGATGGTGACGCCAAGGGATTTGGCGAGTGTGTTCCCTATGCCAGATATGGCGAATCAGTCAGTTCCGTCATTGAGCAGGTTCGATCGCTTGAGGCAGAGCTGAACCACGGGTTGACACCTGCTGAGCTGCAACATCGGATAACCGCTGGCGCCGCCCGCAATGCTCTTGATTGCGCCTTTGGGATCTGCAGGCAAAGAAGAGTGGAAAGCCTGCCTGGGAACTTGCCGGTATCCCCTCTGTGCGGCAACTGACCACTGCCTACACCCTCTCTCTGGATACCCCGGAAAAGATGCACAATGCAGCCAAAGAGAGTGCAGACCGCCCACTGCTGAAGCTCAAGCTCGCCGGGGTGGGGGATTTTCAGCGGGTAAAGGCGGTGAGAGAGGGTGCGCCCGCTGCGCGCCTTATCGTTGACGCCAATGAGGGCTGGACAGCGGAGATCTACCAGCAGCTTGTCCCGCAACTGTACTCCCTCGGTGTGGAGATGATCGAACAACCCCTACCCACAGGCGCTGATGATCTGCTGAAAACGGTGGATCGCCCCATCCAATCTGTGCCGATGAATCCTGTCACGATCGTGCTTCGCTTTCAGATATCGTCGGGAAATACGATATGATCAACATCAAGCTCGATAAGACAGGTGGCCTGACTGAAGCTCTGGCGCTAAAGCAGTCTGCAGAAGCGCTGGGGCTAAAGATAATGGTTGGCTGTATGTTAGCCACCTCCCTGGCAATGGCGCCTGCAATGCTGGTCGCCCAAGGTGCTGACATTGTCGATCTTGACGGCCCCCTGCTGCTGGAGAAAGACCGTGCACATGGGCTGCAGTTTGAAAATGGATATATTTATCCCCCGGAAGCTACTCTCTGGGGATAGCTCGGTACAATATCAACTGTAGGAGTGAACTAGTTCGCGAAGAGCATGTTTCGTAGTCCATAGCGAACAAGTTCGCACCTACAACAGCCCTTGGGGTTTTCGAAATCATTGTGCATCAAGGGTAATCAAGTACAACAGTGAGGATAAGTTGTGAGCAGAATTGTCTATGTAAATGGTGAGTATCTTGCCGAGGATGACGCCAAAATTTCAGTGTTTGATCGCGGCTTTCTTTTTGCCGACGGCGTCTATGAAGTGTCATCCGTTGTGCGCGGCAGACTGATAGATAACCAGGGACATCTCAAGCGACTGAAACGGTCACTCAACGAATTGAACATGACCGCTCCTGCAGGGGATGCTGAGATCGAGACGATCCAGAAATCACTGATAGAAAAAAACGGCATAATGGAGGGGCTGGTCTATCTCCAGGCAACCCGTGGTGCAGCTGATCGGGACTTTGCCTATCCACAAGGGGTAAAGCCGTCACTGGTGGTGTTTACCCAAAAGAAAAATCTCATCGACAGCCCACAGGCGGAGGCGGGAATCTCCGTCATCACAACACCCGATATCCGCTGGCTTAGGAGAGATATCAAAACAGTTGGCCTGCTTGCCCCCTGTATGGCGAAAATGGAAGCGGTAAACGCTGGCGCCGACGATGCCTGGATGGTGGAAAATGGTTACGTTACCGAGGGAAGTTCAAATAACGCCTACATCATCAAACAGGATGGCACCCTTGTCACGCGACAACTGGGCACTGAGATCCTCTCCGGCATCACCCGGCAAGCTGTACTGAAACTGGCGGCAGAAGCAGAAATCCGCATTGAAGAGCGCCCTTTCACAGTTAAAGAGGCCTATGATGCCGCCGAAGCGTTTGTTACCTCCGCCACCACCTTTGTCATGCCGGTCATCTCTATTGATGGCAAAAAGATTGGCGAAGGGCGCCCGGGAGCGCTCTCCAGGAAATTGCGTAAGTTTTATATCAATGCCGCTTTGGAATCGGTAGCCGATTAGGGCACTGACAGCTTCCGGATACAAACCGGACGGAGGTGTGCGCAGAGATTATGTATTGAAAATGTAACTATACAGTTACAGCATAGTACTGAATAGATACTTGAAAATAAGGGTATCTCTCTGCGTCCACTGCGCCTTCTCTGTGTTCTCCGCGTTGCATTTTTTATTTCCAGACGGACACTACTTGTGTACCCACTGATACCGTACTTTTAAATCATTGCAGTGTGATTTTGCCAGAAGACCCTTATGCTGTAGCTGACCCACAACAATGCCGGGGGCGATCCCCACCGCTTCGGCAAAATGTTGGATGGCAACCTTACTGAAAGGCCTTTGAACCGCAAAGGCGTTGAAGGCCCTCTTTGGTAAAAGTTCGTGCTCTGCAAAAACATTGGCCTGAACCTCTTTCTCTTCATCCATACCATTGGCACCCTCTATGAAGAGCTCTTTCTTGCCATGCAAGAGAATATGTCCAGCTTCATGAAAGAAGGTGAACCAGAGATGATCGTTGGTTCTGTAGCGCAAGCTGAGTTGAATAATAGCCTTGTTACTCACCCAGCGGGTAGCACCACTGACTCCGGTTTTAGGCAGACAGGGGACAAACACGACCGCTACACCGGCCTCTGCGCAGCGTTGCTGTAAGGTGGGAACAAAGTGTGCTGGATCGGTCTCTGCTGTGAGCTGGCGTATCTCATCCAGCGCTTTGCGGAAATTTGCCTTATTGTATGGTCGGCACTGAATGGATGATGCCAACAGCTCCCCCTGACGTAACCAGGCGGAGACCGCCTCTGGCAATATCTCATGGGTATTGTGTTGCCGATAGGCCACCGCTACCTTCGGCCACATCTCCTTCCACTGATCCACACTGGCAATACCAAAGAAACGCAACACCTCTTCGAGCTGCTGCCTCTTATCCTTGTGTTTCTGTAGCCAGCCCATTTTGGTCATTGCGTTGATAGGGATGCACCTGAGCCAGTCGAGATCCTTCTCTAATTTAGCCTCTTCAGCAAGGCGGGCGCGAGTCTCCTGATAAAGAGCCTCGAGGTTAAGCCAGTACTCCACCGGCATACCAAGGGCACGCTCAAGCTTTATGGCCGTTTCCGGCGTAATGATGGTAGTGCCCTTGCCCTTGATGATGGCGATAATGTGCTTTTCCGTCAGGCCGGTACGCTTGGCCAGCTCGGATTTACTCATATTCCGTAACTCGAGCTCGTACTCCAGCACCTCACCAGGCGTGACTGTATAATCAGGTGTATATTGATTAGTGGTTTTACTTTCCATGGGTATTCTCCACTCCTGTTATCTTGATGGCGATTACCTGGTACCAGTCCAGCCCGCCCACCGGGCGCTGCGGCAACGGGTCATGCAGAGGCTGGATGATCAACCGGCAAGGCCCGTCTAAATCCAGGCTCAGTTTCCCTTTTCGATTACCGGTTAGTTCATGGCAGCGGTGTGGAGGCTATAGGGTGGGGCCAATACACCCAGGCTGGGAGCTGCACGCAATACCATCATCACTACTCTAATGCGCTTCGATCTCTCCGCTCCGAAGGCCTTCTGCATGGTCTTCGCTTCGTTAAACTGCTTACTAAGTTTCTTGCCTGAAAAGAGGATGTCCATAAATATCACTTACCTTATAGGTTAATGTAATTTAACCAAAATTTCCATGGCTGGATTGCTTATTGTCTTGTCAGAGCTTTCATATGACAGCAGTTTTATTGTAACTTCTCAATAATCCAGTGCAGGTGGATAACTTTCAGGAGGGGTGCAGTGACGCCTTTTCAGGACGTACAGCAGCAGGGATGCTGCTGTGAGCGTACGACGTACATGGACGTACTAGTGTCGCGGGAGGCAGGATGCCGTGAGCGACCAGGGATGTATTTACAGCGTGTCCTGAAAAGACGTTACTGTACCCCTATGACACGGACTTATTGAGAAGTTACGTTTTATTTTTTCAAGATATTAATAACGTAAGCAGTTTATCCATTCAAAATTATTCAACCGTGACTGATTTTGCCAGGTTCCTCGGCTGATCCACATCGGTCCCTTTCAATACTGCACGTGATAGGCCAGCAGTTGCAGCGGGATGCTGTAGACAATGGGGGCGGTGCCGGGGTGAATATCGGAGAGGGTCAGGTTGTGAAAATGATCGAGCTCGATCTTCACCTTGTGGTCACTGAAAAGGAAAAGCTCACCGCCACGGGCCCGCACCTCCTGCAGGTTTGACAACACCTTCTCCAGCAGCGGATCGTTTGGCAGGGCGCAGATTACCGGCATTTTGGAATCAACCAGCGCCAAGGGACCGTGTTTCAGTTCACCTGCGGGATACGCCTCGGCGTGGATATAGGAGATCTCTTTCAGTTTCAGCGCCCCCTCCATGGCGATGGGATAGAAGGGGCCGCGGCCGAGAAAGAGGGCGTGCTGTTTGGCGTCAAAGCTGTCCGCCATCTCGCGGATGGCGTCGGAGAGCTGCAGCACCACCTCCACCTGACGGGGCAGGGAGTGGAGTTCATTGACCAGCTCTCTCTCCCGCTCGGAACTCATCCCACAGCGCCTGGCCAATGCCAGGGTCAGCAGGCGTAGTACCACCAGTTGGGTGGTAAAGGCCTTGGTCGAGGCGACACCGATCTCGGGACCAGCACGGGTCATAAGGCTCGCCTCCGACTCCCGCACCAGTGAGCTCTCAGGTACATTACAGATACAGAGAGAGCCGATATAGCCCTCGATACCACGCAGAGCGGCGAGTGTATCGGCAGTCTCGCCGGATTGGGAGATGGTGACAAAAAGCGTACCCTCCTGTACCACGCTTTTGCGATAGCGGAACTCGCTTGCCACTTCGATGGCGCAGGGGACACCAGCCTCCTCCAGCCAGTATCTGGCTACCATACCGGCATGGTAGCTGGTGCCGCAGGCAACGATCTGAACCCGCCGGGTACTATCGAGCAGCGCCTTGATTTCATGACCAAAGCTCTCTTCCAGCAACCGCCCCTTATGGATGCGCCCCTCCAGGGTTTCGGAGATCACAGCAGGCTGCTCAAAGATCTCCTTCAGCATATAGTGCCGGTAGGGCCCCTTGTCGACATTGTTCGAGCAGGCCATTGAGTGCTTGACCGGCCGCTCGGCCAACCTGCCGGCGCTATCGTAGATGGTGACGCCATCGCGTCTGATCTCGGCGATATCACCCTCCTCCAGAAAGATGAAGTTGCGGGTCTCCGACAGCAGGGCGGCAACATCAGAGGCGATAAAGTTTTCACCCTCACCAATTCCGATCACCAGAGGGCTCCCTTCACGGGTGACGACGATACGCTCCCCATCCTCGGGGCTCGATACCGCCAGGGCGTAGGCACCGCTCATCTCATGGCTCGCCTCCCGCACGGCGCTGAAGAGATCTTTTCCCGACTCCAGCTTGTGGGCAAGCAGGTGAGCCACCACTTCTGTATCCGTCTCTGAGGTGAAGTTGTAACCCAGCGCCTTCAGTTGATCACGCAGTGAGTTGTGATTCTCGATGATACCGTTGTGCACCACCGCCACCCGTACACCACTCATGTGGGGGTGGGCATTCTGCTCCGAAGGCGCCCCGTGAGTGGCCCAGCGGGTATGAGCAATGCCGAGTTTACCGGCGAGGCTTGATGCCTCCACCAGCTCCCGCAGCACACCGACCTTGCCAAGGGAGCGAAAGCGTTTCATCTCACCACTCTCTTCCCTGATGGCGACTCCGGCGGAATCATAGCCACGGTACTCAAGCCGCTGCAGACCATCCATCAGCAGAGGCAGTACATTGCGGTCTGAGATGGCCCCTACAATACCGCACATAAGCTACTCCTTGTTTTTCTTTGTTGGTCGCGACCAGGATTCAAGACTGAACTGTTTGGCCCGGCTCAGGGTGAGTGTATCGGCCGGAGTATCGCGGGTAATGGTGGAGCCAGCGCCGATGGTCGCTCCCGACGCCACCACTACCGGTGCCACCAGTTGGGTGTCGGAACCGATAAAGGCGCCGTCGCCGATCACTGTACGGAACTTGTTGACACCGTCATAGTTGCAGGTGATGGTGCCGGCGCCAATATTGACCGTACGGCCCACCGTGGTGTCGCCGACATAGCTGAGATGGTTGATCTTACTCCCTTCGTCGACAGTGGATTTCTTGATCTCGACAAAGTTACCAACGTGAACCCGGGCGGCCAGCTCGGTTTCCGGGCGCAAGCGGGAGAAGGGACCTATGATCGACTCCTCACCCACTTGGGCATCCTCGATAACACAATTCTCTTTGATGATGACACCGGCAGCGATACGGCTGTTGCGTATCACCGTGTTGGCACCGATCCGCACACCATCACCGAGGGAGACCACACCCTCAATCAGCACATTGACATCGATCTCTACATCCACTCCGGTAGAAAGTTCGCCACGCAGATCGAAGCGGGAGGGATCGCGCAGGGTGACGCCGGAGCGCATCAGTTTCTCTGCCTGAGTGCGCCGGTGGTGTCGCTCCAGGGCGGCGAGCTGGACACGGTCGTTGACACCCATCACCTCATACTCGTCCGCCGTCTGCAGCGAACGCACCTCAACCCCATCAGCCACCGCCATCCCGACGATATCGGTAAGATAGAATTCACCTTGAGCGTTACCGCTATCAAGCTTTGACAGCCAGCTATCCAGCCGTTTCCGATTCGCCACCAGGATACCGCTGTTGACCTCATCGACGGCCAGCTCTTCAGTGGTGGCGTCCTTCTGCTCAACGATACTGCATACCGCCCCGGCCTTATTGCGAATGATACGACCGTAGCCGGTGGGATTCTCCAGGGTGACGGTAAGCAACACCAGATCACTCTCTGCCGCTTTTTCGACCAGATTTTGGAGGGTTTCAGGTGAGGTAAGCGGCACATCGCCGTAAAGCACCAGCACACGATCCATCTCACTCATGGCAGGCATCGCCTGCTCCACCGCGTGACCGGTACCCAGCTGCTCGGTCTGCTCTACCCAGACCAGGCTGCTATCGCCTATCGCTGAACGTACCTGGTCGCCGCCATGGCCATAGACCACTGCAATCTGCCCAGATCCCAGCTTGTGCGCCAGGGTTACCACATGGCCGAGCAGCGGTTTATCCGCCAGAGGATGAAGTACCTTCGGCAGGGCGGACTTCATCCGCGTTCCCTGACCGGCGGCGAGAATAACAACACCTAGTTTCATACCTTTTCCCCGTGATCCATTTTGCTGTCTTTTTTTCTAGCCCTGTGTCTACCGTTATCAGTTAATACTGCAGCTATCCGGCGCGAGCTGCATATCCTCTGGAGTGGCGTCACGTACTTCCAGCACCGTGACCCGCACCTTGAGGCGCTTGCCGGCGAGGGGGTGGTTGCCATCAACCGTCAGCTTGCCATCTTCAATCTTGGTGACATAGAAGTTCTTGGTCTCCCCCTCAGGACCTGCATCTGCACCTCGGCGCCGATCTGTCGAAACTGTGGAGGAACATTCTCCAGGTCATCGGTAAAGGTGAGATCCGTGTCATGGGAACCAAAACCATCCTCAGCCGAAACCATCATCTCAACGGTGGCACCGACGCCCTTGCCAGCAATCGCCCGATCCATGCCGCCGATCAACTCGGTCTCACCACCGTGTACATAACTGACTGGAATATCGTTCTGCTCCAGCAGGTTGTCATCCTCATCCGCTATGGTGTAGGTGAGGGAGACATACTTTCCCGGTTTGATTACTTCTTTAGACATTGGCTTTGCTCATCGGCTTATCTGCTCCCGCAATCTATCAATCGCGCTCATATGAAATTTGACTGCGTATTGTAACAATTTGTGGCTGGGGATGCAGATTCGGAAGCTAATCGACACCCGCTCGCACCGCAGCCAAGGCGGTCATATTAAGTAGCCCCGCACCGTCGTATTGGCGGTGACAATATGTACCGACTCGGCGGTACCCACCAGGATCGGGCCGATAGCGATACCGTCCGCCAGGTGCCTGGCCATATTGAAAGAGATGTTGGCGGCGTCCAGATTAGGCATCACCAGCAGATTGGCGGATCCCTTGAACAGGCTGCCGGGGAAGCGCTTTCTGAGTTTCTTGATCGAGAGCGCCAGGCTCGCGCTCATCTCTCCCTCAATCTCCAGTTCGGGCTGCGCTCCCGAATCAACTGATAGGCTCTGCGCATCTTTTTTGCAGAGGGGGTGTCGCGGGTACCAAAAGTTGACTGGGAGAGCAGGCCCACTCGGGGCTCCTCACCAAACCAGCGCACCTCCCGGGAACAGAGGCGCACAATCTCGGCAAGATCCTCTGCAGAGGGCTCATCCTGCACATAGGTATCGGCCATGAACAGGGTGCCACTGCTCATTACCAGGGCATTCATGGCCGCCAGTTTGTTGACCCCCGGCGCCTTACCGATGATCTCCTCAATATGCTGCAGATGGTGGGTATAGCGCCCACGGGTACCACAGATCATCGCGTCCGCACGCCCTTCACGCACCATCAGAGCACCCAATACAGTGGAGTTGGTGCGCAGAAAATAGCGTGCTTCAATGGGTGAGTAGCCTTTACGTGCAACCTGCTTATAGTAGGCCTCGGCATAGCTGAAATAGCTATCGTGATTATGGGGGTCGATAAGGTCAAAGTCCTCATCAACCTCCAAACTCAGGCCCAACTTCTTCAGACGCTGTTCAATCACTGTTCGCCGGCCGATAACAATAGGGCGGGCAATACCCTGATCCACAATCTGTGGCAATACCTGCAGTACCTTCTCCTCCTCACCTTCGGCAAACACCACGCGTCTTGCCTTTTCCCGGGCAAGATCAAAGACTGGTTTCATTACCATGCCGGTGCGGAATACCGTATTGTTCAGCCGCTCACGATAGGCCCGGATATCCACCAACGGGCGCTGTGCCACACCGCTCTCCATCGCCGCCTTGGCCACAGCCGGGGCGACATAGCCCATCAGTCGTGGATCGAAGGGCTTGGGGATCAGATAGTCCGGGCCAAACTGCAACTCCTGGCCACCGTAGGCAGAGCGCACAATATCGGAGCTTCCGCCATGGCCAAATCGGCAATGGCACGTACCGCCGCCATCTTCATCCTCTCGTTGATCTCCGTCGCACCTACATCGAGGGCACCCCGAAAGAGAAAGGGGAAGCAGAGGACATTATTCACCTGGTTGGGGAAGTCTGAACGACCGGTGGCGATAATGGCATCGGGCCTCGCTTCCATGGCCAGCTCCGGCATGATTTCCGGTGTCGGATTGGCCAACGCCATCACCAGGGGCTGCTCCGCCATCTCCTTCAGGTAGTCGGGTTTCAGTACCCCGGCAGCCGACAGGCCGAGAAAAATATCAGCGCCGGGCAGCACCTCCTGCAAGGTACGCTTCTCGGTCTTCACTGCGTAGCGGGCCTTGTAGGGATCCATCTCTTTCGTCCGCCCCTCATACACCACGCCAGCAATATCGGTCACTGTGATGTTTTCCCTTCTCAGACCCAGCTCGACCAGCAGATCGAGACAGGCAAGGGCGGCGGCACCCGCGCCGGAGGCGACCAGCTTCACCTCCTCGATTTTCTTCCCGACCACCCGCAAGCCGTTATAGATTGCCGCTGCAACGACAATCGCTGTACCGTGCTGATCATCATGAAAGACCGGGATACTCATCCGCTCTTTCAGCCCCTTTTCAATAATAAAACACTCTGGGGATTTGATATCTTCAAGGTTGATACCGCCGAAGGTCGGCTCCAGCCGTGCGACCGTATCGATGAATTTTTCCGGATCAAGTTCATCCACCTCAATATCGAAGACATCGATATCGGCAAACTCCTTGAATAGAACCGCCTTCCCTTCCATTACCGGTTTTGATGCGAGGCTGCCAATGGCACCGAGACCCAACACAGCAGTACCGTTAGTGATCACCGCAACCAGATTACTGCGTGCCGTATAGTCAGCCGCCTTCAGGGGATCTTGTGCAATCTCACTACAGGCGTAGGCAACACCCGGCGAGTAGGCGAGGGCAAGATCGTGGGAGTTAGCCAAAGGCTTGGTTGCTTTTATCTCCAGTTTTCCCGGACGGGGATAACGATGGTAGTTGAGAGCGCTTTTTTTCAAGTCCTCGGACATGGGAGTTTACCTTGTGCTGAAGTATATGTCGGCTGGAAAGGCTTTAATGGCGGGCTATTCTATAAAGATTACAGAGGGTTTGCATAGAAATATTTAATGCAATAAACCTCGCAATAAATGCCCCTAACTGCAACTTCATTTGAACTATGCCACTGGCTGGTCGAAGGCAACAAAGGAGCGCGGCGAATTGCACTTACTTAGGATAAAAAATTTGGTAACTATTCAGGCGATTGATGCGGTTCGCAAGCTCACCACATCCTACATGCACACATAGGCAGAGAAAGGGCTGTAGGATGTGGTGAGGCACGAACCGCATCATTCGAATAGCAATTATCCTCAGGGGTCGGAGTCGATTGCCCACATGGATGTGGGTAAGAAGCGTGAGCTGGGAGCGGAAGCATTGCATTGAAAATGTTGAGAAATACACCTGATTTAGGTGCAATCGACTCCGACCCCGAGCCCACCTGAGTGTATTTCCCCTTAGCGTCTTTGCGCCTTTGCGCGAAACAAATAATCAGTAAACCCTAAGCAGGATGAAACAACCCACTACCTCACGCTGGGGCCTTACCACCAAACAGTTTTTTCACTCTGCCCAACCAGATACCACTGAGCATCCAGGAGTAGGCCCAGGTGCCAAGAATGATCAGGATAAACGCCTTGACGATATCCATGGAGGAACCATCGAGGGAGAAGGCGGGCACATAGCCAAAGAGGAATGGCCCCAGATAGAGGAACTTGGCGAACTTGAAGGCGGAGAAAGCCGTTTTCCACATATTCGCTTTGGCGATGGTGGCACCGGCAAACGCTGCAATACAGACTGGCGGCGTGATATTCGAATCCTGTGAGAGCCAGTAGACGATCATATGGGCGGCAATCATATTGACACCCAGATGGGTCAGGGCAGGTACCGCCACTACCGCCGTAATCAGATAAGCGGCGGTGACCGGCACGCCCATGCCCAGAATCAGAGAGGCGAGGGCGATAAAGAGGATCGTCAGAATCAGCGAGCCATCGGCCAGTTCGATAACGATATCGGCAAAGGTGAGTATCAGACCACTAAAGGTGAGTACACCGATAATAATACCGATAACGCCAACGGTGGCACCGATCTTGAGGCTGCTCTCAGCACCATCCCGTGCTGCCTCCCCAAAAACTCTTTGGGCCCAATTCTCGTCTCCTTGCGTACCCAACTCACGACGATACAGGAGACGATGCCAAGAATTGCCGCGTAACCCGGAGAGTAGCCGTAGAGCATAAAGATAGTAATCACCACCAACGGCGTAATGTAGTACCACTCACGCTTGAAAATCTCCATGGCACTCCGCTCAGACCGCTCACCCACGAGGTTATATTTTTTTGCTTCATAGTGAACCATGACATAGACGCTAAAGAAGTACATCATCGCCGGGAAGATGGCCACCAGCATAATCTGGGAGTAAGGCACCCCGGTGAGTTCGGCCATGATAAAGCCGCCGGCACCCATGATCGGCGGCATAAACATGCCACCAATGGAGGCAGCAGGCTCGATGCCACCGGCAATATGAGGCTTAAAACCGGCCTTCTTCATCATTGGAATAGTGAATGAGCCGGTGGAGACGACATTGGCAATGGCGCTACCGGAGATGGAGCCAAACAGGCCGGAGGCGATAACCGCTACTTTACCGGGGCCGCCTATCTTGTGACCCACCGCCGCCAGCGGAAAGTCGACAAAGAACTTCTGGGCACCACACTTATTGAGAAAGGCGCCAAAAAAAACAAACAGCAGGATATAGGTAGCCAGTACATTGGCCATGATGCCGAAGATACCATCACTCTTGTAGAAGATCGAGGTACAGAGTTGAGGAAAGGTATCGCCCGCATGGGAGATAAGATCCGGCATTGCGTCGCCATAGACCCCGTAGAGCAGCATCACCCCACCGATAATGACAAAAATGATACCAACCACCCGCCGGGCCAACTCGATGCCGATGAGCACACCCACCACTGCCACCGCCATATCGAGATCGGTCTCGGCACCGGTACGATAATTGATCACCTCGAAATTATACATCCAGTAGCCGATGGTCAGCGTCGAGAGAACCATCAGCAGGTAGTCCACCACGCGCATGATGTTCGACTTGGATCGGTAGATCAGAAATACCAGGATATAGGTGGCAATCACATAGATGCCACGATGAAACTGGGTTGCCGCAGGTGCCACCACAGAAGAATAGGAGTAGAAGAGCAGCAGAGAAAGCGCACTTATGTCAAAGAAGATCTTCTCTATTTTATGAAGCTTCTGATACATTCCGGACTCCCGATAAAGTGGACGGTAGAGCTTGGTTTTATTATTAACTCACAAGTTTCGGAGTTGCACACCCGGGGTCGGAGTCGATTGCACTGAAATAGTGGATATTTCCCAGCATATTCAACGCAATCGACTCCGACCCCTACCTCACAACAGGCGTTCACTACCGTGTGAACTCCGAAACTTGGGTTATTAAGGCTAATTTCTCACGCAAAGGCGCGAAATAAAACAGTGTGTGGAAGACGATATGGGCTTGAGTAAGTGCTATTCCATACCGGCCCCTTTATAACCAACCGCCACCGGCCCCGACTGATAATCAGACCGGACCGGTGGCAGGCATTGCGACCACAGGGCGGATGTTATTTCATGATGCCCTTCTCACGCCAGAACTTCTCCGCTCCGGGGTGCATCGGGGTGACGATACCATCAACGCCCCTTGCTACAGTCATCGCCTTGAAGGTCTTTTTCATGCTAACCATGTGAGCCAGACCTTCGTCGGTGTAGATGGTAGTGAGCAGTTATAGACCACATCGGCGGAAACGTCGGCATTGGCGACCCATAGCGCTGAATCCTGGAAGGATCCGGTCACCGTATCCACCCCCTTATAGGTGCCTGCAGGAACACTCAGCTGTGAGAAGTAGGGATACTTGTCATAGAAACCGCTGGCCTTGGCATCGACATCCACGTCGATCATGGCAATTTCGTTGGTCTGTGCTGCCTGGATCACTGCACCTGACGGGAAAGCGGTGAAGAGCCAGAAGGCGTCGAGCTGATTGTTGCCGAAAGCGGCGGCGGCATCGTTATAACCCATGGCGTTACGCTCGACCTTATCCCACACACCCATGTGGGTAAAGAACAGCTCACAGTTGGCAAAAGCACCGGAACCGGCGTTGCCCACACCGACCTTCTTGCCCACCAGATCCTTAACCGATTTGATGCCGGAGTCTTTGCGGGTCACCAACTGCGCTGGAGCACCATAGAGGAAGCTGACCGCCAGTACCTTGTCATACTTCTTCGGGTCATTCTTCATCTTGCCGTTATGACCCAGATAGACATGGCCGGAATAGACCACGCCAAAGTCGGAACGACCAGAGTGAACCTTACGCAGGTTCTCAACCGAGCCGGCTGAGGATTGCGCTTTAACGGTAAACTCTTCAATTGCCTTAACCGGCTTGTAGGTCTGAACGGCGTTAGCCACTACCTGGAAGGTGCCGCCCGCCGGGCCACCGCCAAAAACGATGCGTTCCTTAGCCAGTGCCTGGCCTGCGGGAATCATCGCCACAGCCAGAGTCAAACAGATTGATGCTACTACGGATCTTCTTTTCATATGTTCATCCTCCACGGATTTATATGTCATTATTTGCGCAGCTGATCAAAAACCAAGCTACGCCGTCAAACAGCCTCTGTCAATTTTCGGTGATCGCCACAGCAAGCCGGATTGAAACAGCCGTGTGGATGCTTTCTGACAAAAAGCTAGGTGACAGCACAGAATGCAAGTAGTACGCCAACAGTGGAAAAAAGCTCAGATTCAGACAGGGAACGGGCCAGGGGAGGTAGGGGGGAGTAAAACAGATCGCCAAATGTGCGGCAATCCGCCAATTCAAGAAATCAAAGTAGAGGTGATTCCACCCATTTTTTAATTATTTCTGCTTACCTCCTGAAACTCAGCCGGAAAAGGAGTAAAAAGGGGTCAGTACCCTTTAATTTAAACTACATTCGGTCAGTTATATGTAGAACGATCTAAAAAATTAAAGGGTACTGACCCCTTTTTACTCTGTGTATTTGCAGCTGAATAGTTACCGTTTTTATTTGTAATTACTCTTATCCAAACCGAATTTTCGCATCTTGTCTAGAGTGTTTTTCGTGGAACACCCAGGGTCTCCATGGTTGCCTTGATATTACCGTTGTGCCCTTTGAGGGATTGTTCAATCACGCTCTTTTCAAAACACTCCACCTGTTGCGGCAGGGTAAGCAACACCGCTGCACCCCCCCCGTGCATCAACTGCTCAAGATCGTAGCCACAGCTGTCACCCAGCAGTACGTAACGCTCTGCCACATTTCGCAACTCGCGGATATTTCCCGGCCAATCATGGGTCAGCAAGGCGCGCAGCTGATCACTGTTCGGCGACGGCGCTTCCTGTTGATAACGGGCATTGGCAACCAGCAGAAAGTGCTGAAAGAGCAGCGGGATATCCTCCCGCCGCTGACAAAGGGGAGGAATATCAATAATCACCACATTGAGCCGGTAGTAGAGATCCTCACGAAACCGGCCCTCTGCAGAGGCCGCCATGAGATCCACCTTAGTCGCCGCCACCACACACTGATCGAGGGGGACTGTACGGTTTGAGCCCACCGGCTCAACCACCCGCTCCTGCAATACCCGCAGCAGGTGTACCTGCACCGGCAGGGGCATGCTCTCTATCTCATCGAGAAAGAGTGTACCGCCGTTGGCATACTCAAACTTTCCGATACGCCGTTCTCTGGCACCGGTAAAGGCACCCGCTTCATGACCAAAGAGTTCGCTCTCAATCAGATTTTCCGGCACCGCACCGCAGTTAACAGCAACGAAATTGCCACGCTCCGCGGCGACTGTTCGTGCAATGAGCGGGCGACCAGCTCCTTGCCTGTGCCGGTTTCACCCACCACCAGCACATCGGCACCGGCTGATGCAATACGCGCGATGGTTGCCCGCAAGCGCTGCATTGCCAGCGTGTTGCCTATAAGTCTCGGCCCCGGAGCACTCTGGGCCTCCAGCTCTTGACGCAAGCGGCGATTTTCCAGCGTCAGCAAGCGCTTATCCATTGCCCGGCGCACAGTTTCGATCAGGTCCTCGGCGGCAAACGGTTTCTCGAGAAAATCATACGCACCATCACGAATCGCCCCCACTGCCATGGAGATGTCTCCATGGCCACTCACCAGGATCACCGGCAGATCTCTATCCACCTCTTTCACCCTCTCGAGAAAAGTGAGCCCATCCATCCCCGGCATCTTGATATCGCACACCAGAACACCACACCATTCAAGCGATAGCACAGGCAGCACCACCTCAGCACTGCTGAAGGTTTGGACAGCAAATCCTGCCAGATCCAGGGTCTGCTGGTTGGCTATACGGATATGTTTCTCGTCATCGATAAAGATGACTTTTGCTTCAATGTTCATCCGCTCATCGAGTCCTGTTGGTATTCACCGCGTTTCCTGAAGAGGAGCCACCGCCAACGGCATCTTCAATATGAACACCGCACCACCGGCAGATGGTTTTCCGCCTCCAGAATACCACCCATCCCCTCCACAATCCGATGGGAGATTGAGAGACCGAGCCCCAGCCCACTACTCTCGGATCTGGTAGTAAAAAAGGGATCAAACAGCCGCTTCAGGTGTGCCTCTTCAATACCACTACCGCTATCCCGTATCATTACACGAAAACGCTGTCCCTGCTCTCTTCCACTGATCTCGATGGTGCGCACTTCTCCCCCCTCCACTGCGTGCAGCGCATTACTTATCAGGTTAACGAACACCTGCTCCAACTGCACCATATCGGCCTGGAGAAAAACCTCCTCCAGCGGCAGTTCCAGCCGCACATCCGCAGCTGTCTCCTTTATTCTCGGAGCGAGGATTTTCAGCGAGTAGTCGATCGCCGCAGGCAGGGATACGCTCACCAACCGTCCCGTGGTCTTGCGGGAAAAGAGTTTCAACTGTGAACTGATGGTCGCCATTCGTTCGGTCAATTGAGAAATCTGCTGCAGATTCCAACAGGCTTCCTCCTTACGCTCACGCTGCAACAGGGCGCGAGAGTTATCAGCATAGGATCGAATGGCTGCCAGAGGCTGGTTCAGTTCGTGGCTTATGCCAGTGGCCATCTGTCCGACCACTGCCATCTTGGCCGCCTGAATCAGCTCATCCTGTGTCTGCTGCAACGCCTCTTCTGTCTGTCGGTGCTCCGCAATCTCCGAGGTCAGACGGGCGTTGGATTCGGTCAGTTCGCCCGTTCTCTCACGGACGCGCAGTTCCAGATCACGCTTTGCCCTGCGGGCAAATTCGGCACGCTCCAGCAGGCGTCTCCGACGCTGGGAGAGATAGAGTGCCAAAAGAGCAAACAGGGTAAATGCGCCAACAACCATCAGCAGACTGCGCTTCACCTGGCCGGATACAGGTGCATAAGAGGTGAGTATATGGATCTTCCAACCAACCTCGGGCATCTCATGCTCCAGCATCAGATAACGCCCACCCTCTCCAGGGCCGATGCTGACAATCCGATTGGATGTTCCAATCGTGGCAACCATTGAAAGTGCCAGGGGCTCAATCTCTGTATCCACGTAACGGCGCTCCTCTCTGATCCTCAATTTAGCCTGAGGCGACAGCGGTTGCATGGACTTGAAACGCCAGTCAGTTTCAGTGGTGATAAAGATCACACCATCAGGGTCGGTAACGAAAAAGCGGTCATCAGAGAGACTCCACTCCTGCTCAATCTGGGCAATATCGAGCTTAACCACAACCACACCCAAAATCTGCTGTTGGTGATATACAGGGTGGGCAAAATAGTAACCACGGCGGTGAGAGGTGGAGCCCAAGGCAAAATAGCGGCCGAGACGCCCCTCCATCGCCTCTGTGAAATAGGGGCGATAGGAGAAGTTTTTACCGACAAACGGGCGCTCTGATTGCCAGTTGGATGCGGCAATAGTGAGTCCACGACTATCCATCAGATAGGTATCAGCAGCGCCACTGATGTGGTTGATCTTCTCCAGGTCCTGGCTCAGCGCTTCAGCACCCTCACGATCCTGAGGATGCCGAAGGAGGTAGACCAGGCGCCTGTTGGTGGCCAGCAGTGCAGGGAGAGATTCAAACTTCGTCCAGCCGTCCCTGGAGGTGCGATATATAGAGGCTCAGCTGATAGCGCCCCTCCTGCTCAAGATCGGCAAGACGCGCTCTCTCTGCTGATGCGGGCCTCGTGCCACAGTGTC
>MOXF01000016.1_pt1 | contig 19768 bp, 20 predicted proteins | sample 1471201 | NCBI WGS metagenome assembly MOXF01 (sample SAMN05358035, study PRJNA327811) | mollusc metagenome | isolation source: Phylotype B (NB1) bacterial symbionts from gill | host: Thyasira cf. gouldii | place: Canada: Bonne Bay, Newfoundland | collected 2010-08
TCAAGCAGGCTCCACGCTTGAGACGCATAGGGCTCTTTCATCTTGGAGCGCATGATGACCGCAACAGCCGGGGCAGCTCCAACAGACTGAGATATTTATCGGCCATGGTGGAAAGCCCTACAGTATGTACCAGAGTTCATCCACAATACTCCCAGAGACGCAACACATCTGCAGTGAGCCGTTGATCCCGCACATTACCAAAGAGCAGCATAGGAAGGTGCGCAAGCACACGATCACGCGGATGCAAAAACAGTTCACGGACAGGTGGATAGTGCGATGTTTTGATATGTAGATTTCGCAGTACGTTTGTAACACTCTCCTGTACTCCAGGTAAAGTCAAACGCCGGGTACGCCGCTGGTAACTCTCCCATGATAATCCGGGGTCACTAAGTCGATACTGCTCAAACCACAGGAAAATACGTCCATAAAAACGCGTGACTTCATCATACCAAATCTGAAGTGCATCGCCGATAGGCCCGTCATGATTTGGACAAAACTTAAATTCCAGCGCTTCTTCATAATACGAACTCAATATCTCGCCGTCGGGCACCTTCTCCAAGTCAAGCAATCTGAATAGTGCTCGTCGCTCCAGGTAACTAGGGCTATAGCAACCCTTGAGGTATAAGAGTGCATCCCCCATGGCCAGCTGTGCTTTCCTGATATTACGGACGACAAACTCATGCTCCATCAGATCGAGGGGCTTACCCATCTCCAACTTCTGCCGTGCAAGCAGTAGTCCCACACCCCTATTCATAAAAAGCCGGGCACACTCCTCTAAAGGTGGATGTGCTTTGGTCGTAGGTGGCATAGTGGCAAGAATATCGTTCGAACCAATCACTACATGATGACCTTCCTTGAGCTCCATATACATCACCTCATAGGGAAGTGTGGCCAGAGACACTTGTGGCATAGCTGGGCTAAAATCCACGTGAATGCCACAGCGGGGCTCCATAGCGGCTTTAACTTCTGACAAAGCCTCCATAAGTGCCTTGCGACGAGATCGTGAACTATAGGGAACAATAACGAAGAAATCGTAGTCGTTATAGACTCGCTCTTGGCTATCAACAAGGAATACGCCGCCCTCACCCCGCCCGTAGCCCCCACCAAGAATAAGACCTGAGAGATCGCCCTCACCTACCCGCGCCAAAACTGCCTCGCGAATCTCGAATAGATCTTGTGCTATACGATCTTCAAGTGCCTGGGAACCGTCGACGGTAAAACGCATGACTGGGTTAGACTTCCTTTAGAGGGATTATGACGCATAAGATTACCAATTTACACTAATCCACAACCTGTTGAAAGTTGCTTCGATTGAGTGCAATTCCGGAAAAATCGACCCTATTCACGAATTCAGCGTCATTCATTTATCAGAGGCTCTGGTTCAACTTGTCTGTCTTTAATCCATAACCATGAAATATCAAATCACCGCTCAGCGGCGAGACGCTCATACTAAACTAAATTAGTGCTCATTCTTAATGCTACAAATGATTTGGGCATGAAAGCGAATTTTTCAGTCTCAATTTGTGCATCATCAAATAATTCACAGAACATTTTTCTATTCAGAAGACGTACACCTTCTATTTTCCGTACGGCACCATCTACTGTAGAAGCTTTTATCCAATTTCCTAATGAAAACTTCATAACCAATAATATACGAATTGGCTTTGGTAACCAATGAAAAAAGGGTGTCATACAATGTGGCTCAATTGGAAACCAATAATTTGGCGTTTGGATAAAGTATCTTGGTGCAATTCTTTTAAGCTCTTTTGAAAACAAAACCATGCGACTCCAATCACCAACATGCTCAATTACAGAATTAGAATGAGCAATATGGAAAGAGTTATCTTGAATTTCACTTAAGTTGCAACCATCGGCATGACAAAATTCAAACCTTCCATGATTAGCAGGTAGTGAGCTTCCTGGAACATTCACTACAGTGATACTGACGTTGTGTATTTCAAGGTAATTTTGCGGAAGAATCTTCCAATAAAGCTCTGTTCCCCAACGTCTATTATGTTGACATGATCATGCACTTGTGAAACTTCTTCAATAATTTTCATGAGTGGAATAATCCGCTTGGCTCTGAATTTCGAACCTACCGATTTCAGGTTATCGCCATTCGTTATCCTGTTTGTCAATGTTTTGTAAAATCCCTTAGCCATCCATTTAACCCCTTTTTTATACTAGATTAAGTCGATTACGTACGATACTGGCGGTATCATCAATTCCCGTCACGTTGTCATCGATAGGGCAATCAGAAGCCAAGGCTGCTTTAGAACAAGAGCAACCCGTATCGTAACCATGCATGCCTGCTACGCATCAACCGAGAAAGCTCGGTGCAAAAATATTGCCTTCATCAAGAACGTATATTGCCCTTCCAAAAACATCATTTTTGGGGACTTTTCTACTCGCAAGCTCTTCATCCTGAAGCCATTTTCCAGGCCAGTTTTCTTTTTCTATTTCCAGCCTTAATTGACAAAGCTCTTTATCCGTTCCCCATGCACGAATCATGTGCTATCTACAAATAAACGCATTTCATCAAGTCGGGCCAGCATTTTCCTTGGATCGATGAAACCATCCACTTTTGCCATACCATGATCATCCACAACAAGGGTCGTTAGATTCGATCCCTCTGTGGACATGATGTCTCTTGCACGTTCAATATTTGACGCAATACGCTCGGCTGCATCCGGAGCAGCTGAACCATTGGGCCCCTCGCTATGCATAATGCCATCTAGCGCTGTCGCGTAAAGAAATGCCAAATCAGGTTTCTGCGCCATAAGTGCATCGTGAGAATCCTTCCAACGCGCTTTTTCAGGTAGCTGCCATGGTGCTGAGTAAACACTCAGCCCTGCATCTCGTGCATCCGACAAAAACGTTGGCGCACCACCTATATCAGATACTTGAAACATATCCTCCCGTTCCGGCATATCAAGCCATTCAAATAGCTCAGGGGGTACTTTATGTAACGCCACATAACCTTCCAGTTTTGCAACCTTGGTGAGCACCTTTTCAGCCACTCGCCTTACTCGTGAGCGCTCATGAATAATTTTAGGTAGGAGTCCTAGCCATTTGAGCGGCCTCAGAATACTTGTTGCTCCTGTTGGGCGGGCTGAAAACAGACACATACGACCATGCTCTTCTGGTGCAGTTCCAGTAAGGACAGTCGGTAGCGCGCCGGAAGAGTATCCTAAAATCCCATGAAGAGATCTTGTATAAGGAAGAAAACTAAAGAATTCATCGAATCTCTTTAGTTGTTCCGGACCAAAAGCGTCGATGAACACTATAAGAACTTTATTACGGTGAGCTAACATTAGTATTGGTACCTATTCACAAAATAAAGTAATCATGCTAAAAGCAAACCTAGTGGTTGGTACAGCAAGAAACTCAAGGTGAATCCAAAAAACCTGATAGCGATGACTTGGCAAAATCGAGTCGCGTTAACATTTTCTCTCGCACTGCTTCTGCTATTTTTTTCAAATTCCATACGTTCATTAAATAAGCGTATAACCTCATCCTCTAGATGGTTCATATTTAACGCATCAACGCTCCCAATTTCAGGGAGTTCGAATTGATTCGTAAAGTTCGTTATTTTCGACCCCCGACTAATCCCTATAAACGGCGTCAAAGTGATTGACGCCAGTATAAGAAGATGCAATCGACTACTAATTACCACATCCATCTCCGAGGCCAACCCAGAAATTTCATCAGGTTCGAACCGACCTTCTGCTATACACATCGTATCAGGATGCTTTAACATATTCGAAAATCGTTCATTATCCCAGCATCAGTAATTGGATTCATTGGGATTCCGACAATATTAACTCCTAAGTTATCTATTAAACGGTCAAACAGTGCTGCCAACTCATTTAATTTTCTCACTGGACTTTGCGCAGATATACAGAGACCAATTTTACGGCTATTTTTACGACAAACTGCTTTGACATTCTCAGAGAACCTGGATGCTTCAATAGATCTTGGTAGAATTTCAATAGCAGGGTCTGCTCCAATTAATACTGAAGCACTTGGCTCACCGATAAAATCTCGTATCGAATCCAGACTCTCTGCATCACGCAGGATGACCAGCCCAGCTGATTCAACTCCTTTTTCATCATCTTAGCTGTATGGCGCCTTTTGTTCTCTTCATACCTTTCTATCAAATCAACTAGCGAAAAACTTAGCGCACGCACCACTGAAAAAAACTTATGCCTTAGCCCAGGCATCAACTTATATAGAGAGGGGTTTAACTCCGTATTCATTCCTGTACAGAGTATTACTGTCTTTTTTTCTTTATTCGCAGCTTGCTGCAAAATATGTAATGGGATCTCAGGATAATCAGAGAGTCCGGTTGCACCAGACCAAATGAACACATCCACAGCTTCAATGGTGCTCAACAGTTCGGCCGTACAAAACCCAGGAGGGTCAAATCCGAAAAGCGGGACTGTCATTACATTGAGTTTCTTTTCAGTAGCTTCACGATCATCGGTACTAACCCAGATTTCCGCACCTGGACAGATAGCTCTAACGATCAAAACAACACTCTCTAATATCGCCTCATCGCCAACATTATCTCTACCAAAAGGCACACCACCTACTAGGATTTTTTTTGGTTTATCTGTTCTATCAATAATCATACTAAACTCGATTATAATTTATCCTGGATTAATATTTCTTCGACCGGTTTCTATGAGATTGTGCGATGGAAAGTTATACCGGAAAGAAACCAATACGGATCAATATGATACCAGACATATATTCCTGAATTGATGCGATTCGATGAAAAATTTCAACTGCCGCCTTTTCTGCACTCCAGTTTAAACATATCAGACCCAATATCAGAGAGTGCAAGGCATAGACAAGTGACATTGGAAACATTCCCCCATCGATCCAGCATTGATTTCGCTCTCCGATAGACGGTAGAGAAAAATACTATACTCAAGCCTCAGCTACATTCCTAATTACATTAAGCTGTCTTTCTGGCTGTCTTTTCCCAACTAAAGTCTCCTGCACGCTTAAGTCCCTTGCGAGCCAGTTCAATCCGTTCATCCTCTGATTGAAGTACAGAAAACATACCGTTAGCAATGGAATCAATGTCTAAAGGATCAAACAGAACAGCAGCTTCTCCAGCAATTTCAGGCATCGAGGAGAGATTGGAGCAGGCTACCGGTACCTCACAGGCCATCGCCTCCAGTATTGGGAGGCCGAAACCCTCGAAGAGAGATGGAAAAACCAGCATGTCTGCACCACAGTACAAACTTGGGAGATCCACACCTTGCACATAGCCTGTGAGCAAAATGTCATTGCTAAATGGTGACTCTACAGCCGCTTTGTGAACCTCTCCTGCCCCATGCCAATCCGCACCGGCAAGAACCAGTTGATGAGGAATATCTTCTTCTCTCTTGAGCTTCTCAAATGCACGTATTAATCGCAGATGGTTTTTGCCCGGGCTTTCAATACGGGATGTATAAACGATATAGGGGGCACGTACACCGTAACCACGTACCGCATTTATGGAAGCCTTCTGTTCCCTCGGGTAAAAGGCATCAGTATCAGCTGCATGATGAATCACACTAATGTGCTCATCGGGTACGCCAACATATTCCTGAATATCGCGTTTTTGTGCTCTCACTGATCGCGATAATATGGGTGAGCCTTTTCAGTAGTTGGGGTAGAACGCGTGTTTGATAAAAATTTCTTGCACTGTCATATTTCCCTGCGATATGAAATGGGCTCATATCATGGACAGTGCCAACCATTGGGCAGGGTACCCAGAGTGGCGTCCTCCGACTCGCCGCTGGCAAAAAAAGCACGTCGTAGTCTTTCGATTGACACAATGCAGGTAGTGAAGTCTGATGCCAGGCAACGTTCAACAACGGATTGGCTAACCATTCTGCAACCTGGACAGGCGTTACATTACCGTGATTTACATCCGCCATATATTCATTGAGCGCACTACCATGAGCCAATACCTCAAAGCTATCGGTATCCGTAATAGAAGCGAACTGTGCAATAAGGTTTGAAACATACCGACTCATACCGGATTTTAAATCACACCCGAAAGTTGTAACACCAATTTTCATATTTTCACCTGTAAGTGCTTACAAGATATTTGGAGTAACATATTGACTCTACTGATAATTATTTGAGTTATTCTAGGGATCTTCTGAATAAGTCCGGCCGAATTGAACTGTGCTAGGGAGGCGCAAGATCAAGGAAATCGGTTATAGCTTTTCAGAGGTTCCCTTCGTGAAACGTATGCAGAAACTATGCATTTCCTCTTTCGTATCAAAAACTTTCCGTGATTATGTAGCATATTACTACACTTTGCGACTTAACCAAGCCCTGGAGCTGTCAGTTCTATTTACGAGTAACGAGATTAAGTAAAACCTCTCGAAACTGGGACTTATCTATCTCTTTTGACCATAAACCAGAGAACTAACAAAATATATGATGCTAACCCAACACAGAGTTGACTACTAATGTGGTCCAGGACGTTACGGAGTAATAGCTTGCAAGTAACAGCATCACAACAACTGCTGTAGAAAATGGCATAATTCCAGGCAGTAAAATATCAGTCCACACCTCTCGCCATGTTGCATCCACCATGCCTTTCCCGAAAGGCCAGAAGAGCAGTATTGAGCCTAATCCGTAAACAATAAATGTAGCTGTAGCAGCCCCAACAGCCCCCATTTGAAAGTGGCCTACGAGCAGCAAAGTCAGCATTAGATTTACAACGGCTGAAACAGCCTCCCTTATTGCCAGCGAACGCATACGTATCTTTGCATTGGCCAAAGAAGTATGCAATATATTGCCATAAATGACTGGATAGCAGGCGAGTAAAAGGAACATTACCGTACCTGCAGACAAATAGTCTTTTCCCACGTAGAGCGTAACGATCTGTTCATAATACGCAAGGAATGGCGCAATAACTAACAACACGCCCCACATTGCATACCTTCCCAGCCGCAGATATATAGTCTTGAGTTTTTTATCCTGCTTATCAGCATGCAGCCCAACCACAACCGGTGATACAGAACCGATAAATGATTGATTGACTATAACTTCCAAACGAATAGGAACAAGTGAACCAAGGTGAAAACAGGTGACATCAAGAGGTGTTGATAAGTGATTCAAAATAATTGGGTCTGCCGCTTTTCTTATCATACCTGCCAAACCGTACAAAGAACTCCATCCACCAAAATTGGTCAGCTCTTTTACGATAGACCACTCAAACAGTGATTGATCAAATCGTTGGGAAGGTAAAAGTCTCCGAGATACGACAAACAGTAGAATAATCTCCATAAGCCCTGCTACAACAGTTGCTACAACAACCGAAATCACACTCACACTGAAGCCAAGCAGCAGTGTAAATAAGAGCGCCATTCGAACACTTTCACTCGCTATTTTTATTACATTCTGAAGAACAAAACGCTGCTTAACATATAGGCCACTTGAAAAAGCCTCCACAGGAACCCGCAGTGCTTCAAGAGATATTATCAGTATTAACATGATTCGAGCATCATCGATATATTCAGGATCGATTCGTAATACTGCGTCAATCTGCCATGCTAAGGTTATCCCGATGAGAAAAAGAAAGCCTCCCCCTAGACAAAACAGCGGGAACATGGTCGATACAATCACAGCAATACGCTCATCTTCATTATTAGCGTAAGCCTCTAGAACATACCGTTTAACTCCACTTGTTAAGATCAAAGTTAATAGAGGTAAGAAGATGATCAGGGAATAAATCACGGGTAGGAGACTATATTCTTCTACTGATATTCGCTTTAGAAGATATTGCTGCACCCAGATAAGCACAGTAACACTAAGCAGTCGGGTAACAAGTGAACTAACACTATTAATAAGGATCACTTTTTTACTAATTAAAACACGACCATTCAATTTTTATTGGCTCTCTTTTCTAGTATGGTAAATGAAGGCCGCGACACTCATGACGATATGTCCAAGGAAAAAAAGGGAGGTCTGTCGGAATTCCCATTCTGTAACGCTTTGCATAAGTACACCACATAAGCTAAGAAATGCCCCAATACGTACTCTATCAAGAAGATCCCCTTTGGTTTTCGTAAGTCCATTTCCTGATATATATAGCCAACGGCCAAAGAGTGCAATCATGAGCAAGAGCCCAACCACCCCTAACTCAACAACTGTAATCAGATAGAGGTTATGTGCAGGTGCCTCTTGACGATTACTATTTGGTGCAAAATCAATGCTTGGATAGGGTTCGGTATCGTAACCCGCTTTCTCCGCATAACGATTACTAATCCAGTAGCTCCAGTTATTCAGCCCTACCCCGAAAATAGGATTATCTTCCAAAGCAGGCATCCCCTTCCTAAAATAACTTCCACGATCACCCTCTTCGGTCATATACTCGTTTTCAAATTCAAAAGATGCATATCTTGAATTTAATGAATCCCACGATTTAACAACCATACCGGAACCGACCGCAATAATTAAGACTGTCACTCCAATATTACGCGTGGTCCATTGAGAACGGATATTCAACAGAAGTGCAAAAAAAGTAATGATAACTAACGATGCAAATCCTGTACGGCTGATCGTCAATATAATAATGCCTGCAATCAACAAACTCGCTAACAGGCATAGCCTCTTCAAGCGCTTCGAAATATCTTGAGCAAACGATACAGATATCATGATAGGAAGTATCATGAGACTGTACATCGAGAGTGAGTTTGGGTGAGGTAGCGTACCCCTAATACGGTGAATTCCCAAAAAATAGCGATCATACAGTGCAACCGTCGCCTCATAGCAGACAATAGCCACAAGAGCATAAACAAATAGACGTACTTGATCCGGTGATCGAATAAACGCAGAGACCGCTAGAAATAATACAATAGCACGAAATATTTTTGTTAATTCGAGCACCCCGAATATCTTCGGTTCACTGACTAATAAAACAGTCAGCAACGCCCACACGAAAAAAGCTTTAAGAAAACCATAACTGGGCAGACGAACAAACGGCACCCTCTCTTGTGCCCGCACAGAAAGACTTGCGAAGAATAAAATCAGGGCTAGCAGATCCAGATATGATATTTCAATCCCGCGCGTGGAACCCCTATACCATTCACGACTTAAAAAGTTGATATCCGTTGGTAACCCAAATATTGTTTCTGGCTGAGTTGTCCCGAAAACAAGAGCAATAAAAACAAGATTTAGAGCACGAGCATTGCTCCGCGCGATCACAATACCGACGGGTACAAAAAACAGGAGCCCAACAAAAAAGATATTGTATTTATCCCCCATAATTTAACGTGTCTCCATTATCTGTAGCTATTCAGGCTTGACTGATAGATTGCATATCTAGCCTCAGTTGTTGGTCACTTGCTAATAGTGATCAATCTTGCGTAGAATTGCCTTAGTCAGCTTCCAATAGTAACCGTTTATTCTTTGCGACTCTCGCTCTAGTGTTAAAACGACAGCCAAATAAACCGACTATTTTTCGAAAGAAAGCAGTGCCGCTAAGCATTTTTCCTTGCCTCATAATACTAAGTGTATTCTCAAAATTGGTACGTCATGCTTTATATTATAAATCCAAGATAATTCGAGTAAATATTTTTCTGATCATTTCGCTGCCCGTCAAGGTTAGGTGATGACCATCATAATATAGTGGTCTTCCCACACTTGAAATCAGTTGACATTTAGGACGACAGAAGATGTCCGCAATCTGATAGATTCTAAAGGACTCGTAGTCCACTTTAATCAAATCGGCAATCAATGCCCGATGAAGGCTCTGATAATCATCAATACTCTGTGAGAGCATACCCCCCTCACCCTTCATGTTCTCTATCAACATCTTTGGAACATGCTCATCCCAGACAGGGACAGGCATAATGAAAGAAAGCTGTATTTGTTTTTCCTTTGCCAGCATTGCTAGCTGATTAATATCAAGCTGATCAAGTACCCCCTCAGAGTAATGAAGTACAATTGCATCAATACGCTTTTCGGTAGCCTCCTCAAACAAACGCTGAGGGGTGATTCCACCTCTCATCAGTGGATAGTTGTCAACTATGAAATGGACAGCGACATCATGAGACTGAGCAACGGAAGAGAAAGTAGATTTTATCGAATTTGCATGGCTGTTTCCCACAAGTAGCACACGGTGAACAGGGCTTTGGATATTCCCAGTAGTTTCACAACTTACTGCTCCTGGGTTCAGAATTCGAATCATTCTCCCACAGCGGAATTTACTCTTATCCTCCATGGCTTGATAGACTAGCATTTCTTTTTCGGGAATTAATGTTTTTTGCACCGTAACGCCTACCGACCAGACAAGCAAACCGATAATGGCCGAAGCGATAGTCCAGTGCACCCCCTTATCGACCGATCGAAGTGGTTGCTCGACAAATCTGAAGAGAATAGAAGATGCACATATCACTAACACGATCAATACTACCGTTTGGCCGAGACTCTCGGTTTTCAGCACAGTTCCCGAAAATGGCTCATATAAGAAAAGAACTATCACAGGGAAGTGCGCCAAGTAGATAGAGTAGGAGTACCTACCAGTTCTTTCCAGAAAATTAGAAATCAGATTTTCTTCAATTATCTTCGGGATCCCAAAAGATACAATTATTGCAGTAGCGATACTAATGATTAAAGCGGCTAGGCCAGGGTGGCCGCGCACAAACTCCCGCTGCGCACCATCTATGTTGATGAGTGGAATGCAAATGATAACCACGAGTGAAGCAGCGCCTAACCAAGAAAGAATACTATTTCTATTGCGCCACCCATTGTAGATGTATTTAGCAACACCAAAGCCAATTAGAAATTGCCACATTCTGAAAGGGAGCCAAAAGAACACCGTTTTCGGCGAGAAACTTATAACAACAAAACAAAACAGGGCAGAGACGCTCAATATCAGCAGAAAGCTGATCTTGAATTTTTTGAAGACCCAATACAAAAAAGGGATCAGTAAATAAAACTGAATTTCAACTCCGAGGGACCAAAGATGCAGGAGTGGCTTGAATGAACCTTTACTGAAATAAGAGTTCTCCATCCAGAACCCGATATTTGATGCAAAAAATGTGGCAAATACTGCCTGATTGGAAACTTGATCATATTCATTTGGCGTCGTCACGATCATCGCAATCAGCAGGGTAGCAATCGACAACTGTGATATATGCTGGCAGAAGCCTTCTTGCACGCTTTACAAAAAATTTAGCTTTTTCCAGCGGATCATACATGACCGCCATCAGGTAGCCACTGATGACGAAAAAGACATCTACCCCAAGAAATCCACTATTGAAACCTGCAATTTCAAGATGAAAAAACACAACCAGCAATACTGCTACTCCGCGCAGCATCTGTATATCTTTTCTATATTCCATTACAACTATTCTGTCAGTTCTGCTTGGTTAATTATAACGGTTATAGACATACAATGCCTAGTTTAGGGGAGATGTACATGGCTAGTTCATAGGTAAAGAGCCCGTGGTAACTCATGTTGCCAACCTCAATAGAACACATCCAAAGATCCGTGTCACCTCAAAGGGATTACATTTAGTTAACATGTGATTGCAAACCAGAGTCAGTTTATTGACCACTATCTTCTTGGCAAGCAAAAATTGTTGCTATATCAAATAAATTCACTGAGCTTACATCGCTATCTTTAATCAACTATGGAAGATACCAACGGCCATACAACAGATCTGAGCTTCTTGGTTTTCCTTCTAATAAGGATTGATTTTGGTTGCCATATATCTGGCGCTAGCATCGCAGTAGTGAATATCGTTGAAGCCATAGTTTCCTGTATGGTGAACTCATTCTGCCCAACGTTCACATGAGGATGCACCATCCATCGCCGCCAAAGAGGTGGCTTACGCTGCGATTCATCACTCACGAAATCAATCGTGCCGTATGAAACAGGTGATTGCCAAACGTTTTCTCTGAATTTGTGATATATCGGTCCACCGGTGATGCCGTATATAGTTATGCCTGGAACAGGATCAAATATCCCATCTATTTCACTCACTTCATGCTGTATATCCACTGGATATACAAAACCAAGACCAGTGGTCCACGACATACCCATGGGGTTTGCACCAAGCATAAAATCTGCATTCAAGATAGCAGCATCACGGTATTTATGATCACCCGTCAATTTATACGCGATAAAAAGTGCACGATTAAAGTTTGTCATATCACTTGCCCCCCAAGCCAACCTGTAATCCTGCTTGCGAGGCCAAGTAACTGAGTAAGGAGACTTATCAAGGTTCACTATGAGTTTCTCTGCATCTTGAATAAACCACTTACGCCACTTCAGACCTAATAGCTTGGGAAGTGCATCGGATGTCTCCACTAAACTGTAGTAAATCCAGGGAGAGAAATCCTTTCGTGTGAAAGACCATTGGTAGGGTTTTTGAGTCGTCTTTGCTAACTGCCAGACTTCATCTAAGTATGTCTTGTCATTGGTAAGAAGATAAAGACGGAGTTTTGCATGGAGGAGATAGGGGGTGACGTGCTCTTCCGTCTCTTCCCATTGAATGGTATATGGCTTGCCTTTGCCCCGCTTTTCCCTGGCATGGATGACCGTTTCACCGAGCGAGTTTACTGCATTTTTACCAAACTCATAGGCGCGCAGTGCTGCTTCCCTATACAGCGCAGAATCTTTTTGGTTAAACGGCTCAACCAATTGCGCATACTGCGCTGCCGCAGCCGCAAAAATAAGCGAAGACCAACGTGTCCGCTGTGAAAATGCGTAGTCTACCTCATCATTGTCAATCTTCGGATGAATCCATGTCTCGAGCATACCTGACACACCGCCATGCTCATCCATGCTATGCCGCCAGATCTCCAGGCCAAAACGCACCTCATCCAGCATATCTGGCACACCATTGCCAGACTCCGGCAAGTTGAGTTGATTGTCACTAAATCGCCTTGGGCTCAAAGCAAACGCATTTAACAAATCAAACACAACCGTATAATGGGCTAAATTGGAGTCCCAGTCAGCAGCATCGTGCCACCCACCCGGGATTTCTTGTGTAGTTGAGCTACAATCGATTGAACCACCAATCACGTCAAATCTGTTATAACCCTTTGGCTTACCGGTATGCGCTGGGAAATCAATATGCTCTGATTCACAGTAGGGTCCTCTCGATACTTTCCGTCGCGTCCAGGCTGTATACTTTTCTGTGATCGGCGTGCCGGCTCTTTGGTGATACAACCCTCGCATAGCCGTATAGAAAGCCGGCCCGTATACCGAAGCTGTATGCTTAAAAGGCCAGGATCTTCCGACACCGGGCACACTGATGAAGAAAACACCCTCCTCTTTGAGTTCGGTAAAATCTGCGACATAAACATCTTCGCCATACATCAATGGCCGCTCTAAGGGATCTTGAAATTTCTTCTTGGGAGCAAAGCGTGGATTGGCTTCCAGCAACTCCAGTTTGCCAGCAAAAGCAACCTCTCCTGTACTTACGTCTATTACCTCAAAACGATCTGTATGCGAAAGATCCAGGGGGCCAAACCGGTACAGATAAGCACCTAGGTAGGCACGTTTGCGCCCAGCATCAGGTAAATAGCCCAGCTGGTTCACTTTTATGGCACGGGAAACTGTTGCTTTTCGATCGTACACAAATGAGACGCTGTTACCGTCATCAAGTGTTATTTTGTAATGCTGTCCCTGCTGCATCGGCGCAGGGAATTCCAGATAACTATAAATATGGTAATCAATAGGAAAGACACCGCCGTTAACTCTGCCTTGGCCAGCAGATAGCAGCAGCCGGTCTGCACGGACTGGATGGACTGGTTGGCGATAATGACCATCACCTACACTCTGAATGGTAAAGAAATTGGTTTTTCCTAATCGTCTCTCACCAACCTTTTCACGGGCTTTTGCCAAATACTTATCCCGGATCTTCCAGCGCTGCCGATAGGCACGCCAATTAGGCCGCTTACTCCCTTTACTTTTCATCCACAAATTAACGGACTTACTCAACTCTCCATAAGAAGCATGATCAATCTCTGTAAATAGTTCATCCATCTTGTTGGAAACAACAATCACCCAGCGATCTGACAATACCAACAGTTGCTTGACACCATCAAGTTCCGGCACCTGAATCGGATAAATACCTTGCAGTTGATCTGGGATAGACGAATATGTTCTTTCAGCCCCACCAAGACCATCTGCCTCAACGGATGTCGGGAACAGACTATTAATCGCGATTATCGATAGAATGACTAAAAAAAATTTATACATTACCGTGTGAAGTACATTATTCCTACTCATAGGATTTACTACCAATAGTCTCTCAGAGAGAGATATGACGTGATCAAGGATTCATTTACATCCAAATCAAGTATAGTCTTCTGCTCTATTGCGCTACCTTGAACTATCTTCCATAAACATCAGAATAGCGAACAATATCATCCTCTCCAAGATAGCTTCCAGTTTGAACCTCGATAATTTCTAGAGGAATAATTCCTTTATTCTCCAGACGATGTGTGGTTCCCAGAGGGATATAGACAGATTGATCTTCTGACAAAATAAGTTCTTCCTTACCACGTGTCACTACAGCCGTCCCTTTTACCACTACCCAATGTTCAGCTCTATGATGATGCATCTGGAGTGAGAGGCTGGCCCCTGGCTTAACAAGAATTCTTTTAACTTTGAAACGACTGCATTCATCAATTGTTTCATAATTACCCCAAGGTCTGTAGACACGTACATGATCAGAGCACTCTTCCCTACCCGCTATTTTAAGTCGATCTACAATCTGTTTTACATCCTGGATTCTGGATTTGTCCGCTACCAGAACAGCATCGGCTGTCTCTACCACTATCAATTGATCAAGACCAATACCCGCCAATAATCGATGTTCACTGCGAAGGTAGCTATTTGATACTCCTTCGGCAACAACATCACCAATTAGCACATTGCCTTCACTATCTGGATCACTTACATCTGACAGTGCAGTCCATGCCCCTACGTCACTCCAACCAACATCGAGCGGGATAACTGCAGCGCTCTCAGTCTTCTCCATCACTGCATAATCAATTGACTCACTGGGGCATGCAGAGAAGGCGCTCTTTTCCAGTCGCTCAAAATCAAGATCTCTACCACGATTGTCATAAGAGATGCGACACTGTTGCATAATTTCAGGGGCATACCGCTGAAGTTCTTCCAGATAAGTTGACGCCTTGAATAGGAACATACCACTGTTCCACAGGTAATCACCTGATTTGAGATACTCTTTTGCCGTTTCAAGAGGTGGCTTCTCAACAAACTCATCTACTGGGTGAGCTGCAACTTGGCCAAGCTCTTCGGCTGTGTAGCGAATGTATCCAAAGCCTGTCTCTGGAGAGGTAGGAACGATTCCAAAGGTAACCAGTTTGCCTTCGCTGGCTGCTTTCATACCCTCATCGATAGCCTGTAGAAAAAGATCAACGTCTTTAATCAGATGATCTGATGGAAGCACCAGCAAAACCGCATCATCACTCATCTCCTGAGCAGAGAGTGCCGCACAGGCCAAAGCGGGAGCTGTGTTTTTTGCTTGCGGCTCCAATAAAATAGTGCTTGCTTCGGTTCCTATACTTCTCAGCTGCTCAGCAACGAGAAAACGGTGTTCCTCATTACAGACAATCAATGGATTTGAACACTCTGCCAGTCTATCGATACGCTGAACTGTCGCCTGAAAAAGAGAGCGGTCATCAACTAGCGATAGGAACTGTTTTGGATATGCCTTACGTGAAAGTGGCCAGAGGCGTGTCCCTGAGCCACCGGAGAGTATTGTCGGAACGATCATACCTTTGCTAACTCCAATATACCTGATTGTGACTTATCCCGGATCACGTCCCTCATCAATGCCTCATCAATAACGCGCTTCTTATCGGCAAAGCCGTAAACCAGCGCGGTATCACAGAGTGTATTGATAAGTCGCGGCACCCCCTGCGCTGCTTGATGTGCCATTTTGCAGGCATGATCGGTAAAAATAGTGACTTTTGCACCGGCAACTGCAGTGCGATGATGGATGTAGTTAACAGTCTCTTGAGATCCCAGGACATCAAGATGGAAGTCAACAGAGACTCTCTGGGCAAACTGCCTGAGCTCAGGGGTGTGCAACAGGTCTCTGAGTTGAGGCTGGCCGACAAGAATCAATTGCAGCAGTTGGCTCCCGTCAAAGTTGACGTTGGAGATCATTCGTAACTCCTCAAGTTTTTTCTCTTTGAGGTTTTGCCCTTCATCAACGATCAATACCGTATTATGACCGCGCTTCTGCTGCCTTTGCAGAAAATCCTGGAACTCTTCGTACTGTTCCACCTCATCCTTCTGTTTGTACTCCAATCCAAATGCCATCAAGATCCACTTGAGTAGGGGTCCCATCTCCTCCTGTGTATTATTAATTACACCCATGGTGGTCTTTTCATCGACCTTGTTGAGCAGGTGTCTGATCAAGGTGGTTTTGCCTGACCCTATCTCTCCTGTAATCACTGAAATTGTCGCATCATTCATCATTCCATACTCAAGCATGGTGAATGCCATGGTATGTTTTTTCCCCATGTAGAGAAAATGGGGATCCGGCAGTAGAGAGAATGGCTTTTTCTGGAAGCCGTAGAATGCTGAATACATGATTATTGGTAGCTATTTAGTAGGATACTGATCTTATTGTAGGAAAAGTCTCCCGAACCTCGATCAAACACCCATCGCGCTTCGAGAAAGCACTCCTACATAGGGAGTGCGGTCTCTCCTGTGCAAGGTGATGAATATAACCGCTCGTTGCCACGTATGTCATAGCCCATCCAGAGCCTGCTTTGCATCATCCAATTCAATAAACGATTGATCTGAAAGGGAAATAGCTCTTGTAAGTGCCTCTTTTGCACCCTCTTTGTCGCCCTCGGCAAGCAGGCTCTTGCCCACATGGTAGTGGAATATCGACAGTGTGGGCAGCTCATCGGCCGCGCTCTTCAGCAGTGGCGTGGCATCCTTGGTATTTCCCAACTGGTAATGAACCCAACCCAGAGTATCCTTGAAATAGGGCATTTTTGATTTCTCAAAACGCTTAGCATACTTCAGTGCAGTTTCCAGGCTCTTCTTGTCCTTACGGTGGTCAGTCAACAGGCTGGCGATATTATTTGCCGCAAGGTCTATATTAGGATTCTTCTTCAGTATCCTTTCATATACTCCTATCGCCTGGTCGTACGCCCGCTCCTGTTCCAGAATACCGGCCTTGGCCAATGATAGACTTAGGTTGTCCGGTATGATGCCCAAGCCCTTTTCAATAACCTCTAATGCCTTCACCGGTTTTTTCTGTGCCAAAAGAACGTTGGCCATTGCTCTGTAGCCAATGTCATTGTTCGGGTTAAGCGAGATGGCCTGAGCAAAGGAGCCTTCGGCACTCTCTGTATCCTTCGCCAGCAGGTGGAGCTGACCCATCAGGATATGCGCAAACAGATTTTCCGGGTGGATATTCAGAACTGATTGCAAAAATCTTTTGGCATCATCCTGCTTGCCGGCGCGCACATAGGTTCTTACCAGGGAAACAATCGGCTGCACAGCCAAGGGCGATGCATCATGGGCTCGCTTGAACGCCTCAATGCTCTGGTCATATCGCTGCTGCCCTTGATACACCACACCCAAAATTTGATCTGATAACGCCTTACTATCAAGATCACGCAAAAGCTCTGCAATCTGTTGTGCCGTCGCCCAATCTCTCTGGGATAGCTTGACCTGTGCCATCATCTGCAGGGCTGCAACAGAGTTCGGCACACGATCGATAAACTTCTGCAACTCCTCCCCGGCCTGGTCAGCCTCACGGCCTTTAATCAAAAGACGCGCATATTCCAACACAATCTTCTGATTGACCGGATCAATCTGTATCGCTCGCTTGTAGTTCTCTTTTGCCAGTTGAGGGGATTTATTACTCAAATGCGCTTTTGCAAGAAGCGCCAGAGCATTGACTGATCCAGAATCATTGCTAAGCACAGTACGCAGGGTGACGATGGCATCTTCAATTTCTCTATCCATGAGTTGCATGGTTGCTTTGATAAGCAAAGCACTGCTATTTTTTGGCTCTAGTGCAAGTACTTCCTCTATCAGCAACAAAGACTCATTTTTATCCCCTACACTTAATGCAAGTGCCGCCAAGCGTGATTTTGCCGCTATTCCATTTGCACCTTCAGCATCTTTGGCGACAACTTTATTTAGAACTTCTTTGGCTTTCTCTTGCTGCTTCTGAGCTAGGTATATCTCAGCCAATGCAAATTGAAATTTATACTCATCCGGATTCTCTGAAATGTATTTGTCGAGCTCTGCAACCGCTTTATCTAATCCGTAGTTGGCAAGTAAGAACTTCACCAGGCTCAACTTTTTATCTAAGTCAGCTGGGAAATCGACTACTAACTGCCTCAAAACAGCTTCGGCCTTATCGATCTGTTTATTCGAAACATAGAACTGGGCAAAAGCACGCCGGAATGCAATGTTTTTTGGATAGAGTTCAATCAGGCGCTTGAATACATCCGCTGCTTTATCACCCGCATCGAGGCTGCTCAACGCTTTAATCTTGATCAACTGCAGAGCAACATTGCGCTCATGTGAGGCTAACCCTTTATCCAGGTAGGTGATGGCGGCTTCAGCATCTCCCGCTAAGAGTCGCTCAGTAGCGCGTACGATCAATGCATCGACATGACCAGGTTCAAGGCTAAGCGCTCTGTCTGCTTCTCTTGTTGCCCCGTCTGTATCGCCGAGTTTAAACAGTACCGCTGCTCTAAAGGCTCTTACATCTGGATTATCGGGTGCGAGTTTAAGCGTTTCATCACTCTCTTCCAGCGCTTTGTCCAGGAGTTTTGCAGCCAGCCTGATCTTTCCACGCTTGATTCTGGCATCAATGTGATTGGGATCAAGGCTGACCACATTGTTCAACAGCTTATATGACTGTTTCCATTGCCCCTGTTTCTCAGCAGCCTTAGACCAACCATACCAGGCAGGCACAAGATCTTTCTTGATTTGGAGTGCATTTCTAAACTCGAGAATTGCACTTTTATATTCATCTTTTTCAAGAAGCGCCTGGCCACTCTTAAGATACTCGGCGGCTTTCTCATCAGGGGAGCTGCAACCTGAAAAAAGGAACAGCAGAGAAACAGTAATCAAAAGGATCTTTATGTTATGAAATGACATATCTATTAGCTTTCCAATCTTGTCCTTGTCAGATAACTCAACTATCGCTGATATAACAGCTGATACCGGGTTCCGAAAACCTGCCACTATCAGTACCTGAACACGCAGCATTAGTACGATTAGAAGCTACTAATCCGGTATATATACTGGTAAAGATGGGTAGACAGTTCGAATAAATTCAAGCAACTTCCCTTCAGATACCGCTACATCACTCCCAGGAGGAATGAATGTTGTAAATCTTACCAACGCCCCATCTGTCCTATTCATGGTGATAGAGTCCCACAGCAGGTACCACTTCATCCAGTACTCGTTCGCTATCTTCCTGCCACGCTGCTGGAACCAGTAGTATACCAGCTGTTTCACATCATTTTTTTGAATTATCAGCCGGTTAACAGAAATACTTTTCCCATCGCCAACAGGGATACTCATCTCATCAAGCCCCGATATCCGCCAACCGCCACCGGGAATACATACCCTGGGAGAGTGAGGAGAAACGCCCTTTCTTTGAGAGGCATAGTAGGCCAGGTAGAGATTGATGGGAATATATTTCCCCCTCCGGAAGTCCGGCAAGAAGGTAATCATCCACCTGAAGTTTCTGCTCTACATTCGGTTTCAATTCAC
>MOXF01000017.1_pt1 | contig 19273 bp, 31 predicted proteins | sample 1471201 | NCBI WGS metagenome assembly MOXF01 (sample SAMN05358035, study PRJNA327811) | mollusc metagenome | isolation source: Phylotype B (NB1) bacterial symbionts from gill | host: Thyasira cf. gouldii | place: Canada: Bonne Bay, Newfoundland | collected 2010-08
TAGAAACTAGCTGACCATACTTAGGAGGCACATCGTCCTCATATTTTTCTTAAATTCATCTAACTTTTCAATTAGATTAGTTAATTTATTTTGAATAGCTTGTATACATAGGAAATGACTCTCCTTATCATGTATAACATAATCTTGAGTTACAATACCAGTTATTTTTCTATTACCATTATCTTCAACTCTTAGTTGACCTTTAAGTTCGTACATTATTTTTCACCTTTTATTTATAACAATCTATTTAGCATTATAACATACATAGATGATAAATCGGAAATATAACACTGAGTATTATCATACTTCAGCAATTTCTTTTCTACCAATTTACTAAATTTTTCTGCTACTTTTAATTGTTGTAGAGTACAACAAGATATATAAGTTCTTAGGGCTTTATTATAGCATTCTACATTGCTCTCTTGCATATGCGTATCCTATTTTCCAATAATTAGCTTCAATTTTATTCATCCAAGCGGGTGCCTTATCATTTATAATTCTATTGCTTCTATTACGTTTTATGTATAAAAAATCACATATTCCAGATTCACAACACAATAGCTTAAAGTCATTCATTTATATACCTCATAGTTTAAACAATGAACGTCCTTGTTCGTTAAATTTATTTATTTTTCCATTATGTTATTATATCAAAATTACTTTATTAATTCAAGTTAATTTTTTAAGGAGTTTCAGCGATAATTCTTTCAGCCTCTGTAGCCGCAGCATCAGCTCTATCAGCCTTAATACTAGCTTCATTAGCAGCACTTTCAGCATCATCCTTAGCTTTTTGAGCTGTATCAACATCTTGTTGAGCAGATTTTGCAATTTCTTCAGCAATATTAAAAGCGAGCTTAGCTTCGTCCATAATTACTTTAGCTGCATGTTTAGCAGTGCCTGTAGCGTCATCAAAAGCCTGTTTAGAAGAAATATATGAACTACTAGCTGATGAAAGCTCTGTATTGCGTCTTATTAGAGCAATCTTAGCTTCATCCAATTCACTTGTTACCCTTTCAAGTTCATTATTAGCAGCTATACTAAGTTCATCTAAATCATCAGCTTTGATTCTGGAAGCAGCAGCTGTTTCAGGGGTAACAATATCAATAACTTTAAGTTCGGCTTCTACAGCTTTTGCGATAGCCACTTCAGCAGCTTCAGCAGTGTCCACTACTTCTATTTCAGCATCTATCTTAGCTTTTTCTGCTATATCCATTTTTCTATACTAGCAGTTAAATTTGCTTCAGCATTATCAAGTACTATTTCCTGATTGTCCACTAGCTTCTTTAGTCCGAGCGTTTGCTTTCTCCACCTTTAGCTATATTATATGCAGTTACAAGTTTATCATATTTTACTTGCTCATTAGCAACCTGTATTTCATTACGCTCAACATCTCTTACAGCTAAACCATACGCCTGATTTGCAGCCTCTAATTTATTTACTGCAATAATACTAACAGCCTCTAAGATATCAGCATCAGCTCTAGTGGCTATGGCCTCTTCCGTTATATCAATAATAAGTAAACTTTCAGTATAACTAGCGTACTCTTCACTTTCTCTAAGATAAATAATAGCATCTTCATACAGAATAGACGCGCCTTCAAAATTTGATAGAGCTACATTTAGTTTTTCTGTTGCAGTTTCTAATATATCTTTCATTGCCTTAACATTAGCTCTAGCAATTTTTCTCTCTTCTCTAGTGGAAGCAGCTTCAAGATTTTCTATAGCATCTGCTACAGCAGTTTTAGCATTATTTAATTCTTCTTCTGCAATGTTTAATTCTGCGGTACGATTAGTGAGAGAATTTGTATAAGTATTAAGAGCGTTAGTATTAAATACAATTGCTTGTCTAGCTTCTCTAGCATCTTCAACTAAAGTTGAATTTGTATATTTAGCTGTAAGTCTTTCCACTTCAGCTAATTCTAACAATTTAATTTCTTGTATTCTTTCTTTAGCCTTATCTCTTCTTACTTTATTTCTTGAACTTTGTACGTTAAAACTTAATTCAATTGCTTTATAATATTTTTCACCTGGTTTTTCTACTTCTACAGCACTATTAATATCTGCATATTGTCTCCATATAGTATTAAAATTTCCACTATTTCCTGCTATATATCTTTTGTAACTTTTAAGTATCATTAAAAAATACTCCAATGAATTGCTATATTATGCAATTCTACTTTATACACAACCTGTAGGCTTTGGCAAACCACCATATTTAGTAATTGGTTTCATTGGCCCACACAAAAATAAATTAAATAAATACTTTTTATCCTTACAAACATATTTAGCAAACTTACGAATAGGGGGCACAGTGCCAAAATCGTCAAAATATTCTCTAGCTCTTAGTACTAATCCCCATTTTTCTTTATTCATTGGAAACTCATCAGCTGCTACCATTTCCGCTGCATTTTCTAAGCTCCAATCTGACATATCTAATAAGTACCCATCACCATCTCTTTTAATTTCTTTCATACATCCTCACGTAGTTTCTTTAATTTCATTATTGCTGGTATCAGCGTATTCTGTTCGTACAATAAATACTTCACAAATGCTTTCACTATTTCTAATAGGTGGTGCAAGATAAGTTAAAAAAGCTTCACCTTTCTTTTTCATATTTTGCAATTTACTAGGATCATATCTAGTACATTTAAAATTATCTTTACATTTATTATCTAAGCAATACGTAAAATAGGTAGGCATTTTATTTCCTAAGTTGTTTGGTGGGCCCGGTTAGAATCGAACTAACCTCTAAGGTACTTCACACCTCCGCTAATCCATCTCAGCTACAAGCCCTGGCAGTTGTTTTATAATATCCGTGGGTTATTTCCCAATAATACACTGCTTTTTGTAATTTTTCTATATGTTGCAAGTACGATCTACTAAGTACTTGCCAAATTTATCATCAGTTGGTTTAGTACATACATCTTCTATATCTCGTATAGTAGAGTTTAATATAGCAATACTATCCTTTACCGCTGATTCTGCGTTTAGTAATTTACTAGTCATATCATTATCCTTAGTATTTGGAGGAAGAAGTAGGAATCGAACCCAAACCCTGTAAAGGATCGATCTAGTTAGCAACCAGTCTCTATCACCAGATAGAATCATCTTCCTATTGATTGGAGGAAGATAGAGGAGTCGAACCACTACCCTTGTTAGAGCACCTCTAGCGTTCAAAACTAGTTGCCGGCCTACCCAGCGGTATCTTCCAATGGTTTAAAATCTGTACAGTTTATTTTTTGAAATTCATTAGCATGTCCATAAAGATTGTGCCATTTACACTCTGCTTTAGGGGCTGGATCACAGCTGTATTCATAACCATTATCTATAGCTTCTTGCACTGTGATTTTACTATTCTTTCTATTTTGACACGAATCACAAAGACCTTTCATTTAGTGCTCCAATTTTTTAGTATTCCAATTAACGTAAGTACAAGCTATTTGCTTAATAAGGGGAAAATTATAAATTGTAGTCGTTATTATGCCTTCTTCTGGACATGCATTAATTATTTCTTTGGATATAGTATTCCATTCCTGGTCATTTGTTCTAACCGTAGTACATCCTGTGGTTACTAGTAATATTGTAGAAAGTATTAATATCTTCATATTATTTCCTCATGTGTTTACTTAAAAATGAACTTCCTTGTTCGATTTTCCATTTTATTATTATATCAAAGTTACATAATTAATTCAAGTTGAATTATCATCTGCTGAATCAATTTCATCATCAATTTCATCTTCTATTTCATCTTCTATATTTTCATCATCTTCTATAGTTTCATCAACTATTATACCTAATAATGCATCAATATTAACAGTTACCTTGCTTGCTACTTCTACAGTTAATTGCATAATGTTATTAACTTTTAGTAAATTTTCTTCAGTAGGGTTAGTATAAGGATCTACAATAACTGTTCCCTTAATAGCATTTTTTGTGTAATCTTCACTAGAAACTCCCTTATTTATTACAATATCTGGCATATATGTATAACGATTATAAATAACTTGTCCTAGTACTAATGGTAAAGCTGTATCAGAATATTTCCTATATTTCATAGGCATACATCTATTAACATGTTGAGTACTAATACACTTACCCACTGTGCCTGGATAAGCATCCCATGATGCACATACTTTATATTGAGAATTTTTTTTCCTTTTATTTGCTTCTTTTCGTGAAAATGCTAAACCTTTATACTTACAGTACTGTGGACCAGACATACATCTTGTATCTACACTTACCTTACAATGCTCATCAGTGGACATATTGTTATTATCTACTCCATATTGTACTCTCCACTGTGCAATAGATATTGAATTCAATTTATCTATAGCCTTATCCAGTAATTCTCTAGCATGTTTATTATATTTATTTTCTTGTTCTTCCCATACTTTATCAGTAGTTGAGTATATATTATGTAATGTATGTGCTTTAAAACGTGAATGAAGGTGGTTGCGAACATCAAAATATTCTTTAGTTCTTAACATAGTATTACCTGTTCCATGCAATGCACGATACTCTTGATTAGCCACAAAAGCGTCCATTATTTCATTAGCACAATCAAATAATAAACTATCTAAACCTGTAAAAGCATACATACACTGCCATTGTGTTGGTATTCTGTTAGGAAAAGTTCTACCAATAAAATTAGCAAATAATAATAACCTTTCATCAGATACTCCATTAGCTGGTACAAAATCTTTTTTATTTGCACCATCTTCAAAAAGAAGTGTAAATAAAGCAACTAATATCCCTTAAGTCTAAATTATAACCTATATATCCACTATAGGTAGGCCATATATACTCATTAATTGTATGTAGTTCCAATATATCATCCATAATTGAATTAATATTTTTAGTATCATTTACTATAATATCTTTTGGATGGATATAATTCTCTAATGCATTGTCCCTAGCGTCTCTAGCAAATTGTTCAGAGCCTGATTTATCCAATGCTTTATTATAAGCAACTGTGCCAGCTTCTTCTTTTGCTATTTTCCTCTCTTCCGCAGATACAAGATAAGCGGCTGTACTAGCCTCTTCATATAATTTTCTAGTATGTTCTGTCATAGCTATTAAAATGCTTACATTATTTTTAATATGTTCAGTGGTATAATTAAGGTTTATAAGTGTTGCGTCAGCTTTACCAGCAGCTACAAGTTTGGCAGCTGCGGCTTTAGGTACTGTAACGGTTTCTAATGTGTTTAATACTTCCAATGCATCTGAATGATCAGAAATTTCTCCAACTAGCCTATTTTGTACATCTTCAATAGCAGGTTTAATAGTTTCTATATAATAAGTATTATTCTCTGCTTCAGAGAGATTTTTAGCATCTTGCAAATAAGCAGCTTCGGCTTCTTTAGGTAGTAGACCAGTCTCATGATAAGCATCAAGTATCGCATTTATTTTTTTAACGCGGGCCCTATAAATTTTGTCATAATGATCACTCAATATTTTTAGTAAGGTTGTAATTTCTGCATTAGATACAAGTATAATATTTTCAGTTCTATCTATTTCTTTTTGTAGTCTATCATGTTCATCATGCGTAACAAAATCTAGATAAGTTGCTGCGTCAGAAAGGTTATTGTTAGCCTCTCTATCATTTTCATACGCTGCTAAAATAGCGGCATATATATCCACATTAGCTAATCCGATAACGCTAAAATTATTGCTAACAGCAATTAATTCATTATTTGCTGTTACACTATCAGCTACAATACTATTCATATTTTGTTCTATAGCATAAATTTTTTCATTATGTATTTTTATTAAGGGAAGAGTATGTGCAATAATTTCCTTTTTTCGTTCGGAAGATATTGGGTTATTTGATAATTTAGCAACACGTATGATATGTTTTGCATATTCCCTTTCTCTTTTAAGATTATCTTTGGATATAAGAGCTTTTGAAATTATTGATAAAGTATTTTCACTTTTATTTTGTGCAGATGTAAAACTATTTTTTAAGTTAATATACTGTTCATTAGTATTATTTAAATTAACCTCAGCTATTTCAGAATCAACGTAAGTTATTTTTTCTCTAATTGTAGAACTTAATGTTTTAGCCTTGTCCATAATATCTTTACTAGTTTGTAGGTTTGGTCTCTCTTTATCAAGTATAGCAGTACTATATTCAATGAACATTTTAGCCTGTTCTAACTCTTGGGAATTTTTAAAACTTATCTCAGCTACAATACCTTTTGCTATAGTTTGTGCTTTTTTTATTAGCACGTTTTCCAGTAATATTTGATTTTTCTAATTCTTTTAATGCATCATTGTAATGCAACGTTAAAAGATCATTATATATAGAAGAATAGTCTTTTGCGCTTAACTCTTCTTTAATAAGTATATTTGCATTTACTATATCCTGATTCTTATCTACTATACTTTTTATAGTATTATACTTACTAGTAGCATTTTTTAAGGCAATATTTGCTTTTATATATTTATAATTGGTTAGGTAGTATTGCCTAAAATCTTCAATATTTTCTGTAACTAATCCTTCTCTAAATACTATACTTTCATATTTTTCGTTATTTTCAGCAATAATATTTTTTATATAATTGCTATCTACAGTATTTATTGATATATTACTTGTGGCATTATCATCATATGTAATTAAATTAGGTTTATTATATACACCTGCAACATTATCGTATAGTCTATAAGCTCTATTAAGTGCGTTAACTGCCCTAGTAGTTTCATCAGCACTATCTAATTTTTTACTTTTATTTGCAAGATATGCAATAGTGACAGCTTCTTTTGCAGATTCTAAAACTTGTTCAGCGTCAGCAACATCATTTATAGTTTTAGTATTTGAGTCATTTTTAACAGCGGCTTTAGCATTTTCTAGTAATACATTAGCTTTTAGTACTAGTAATGCTGCAGAATCTGCGGTATCAGCAGCTATAATTTTAATAGAATATAATCTTAATAATTGTGCTTCACTTCTAGGTATAAGCTTATTATATCTTGTAAGTTGTGGTTCGGCTATTATATCATAAGTCTCTTTTTTAGTATGTTTAAGTACATAATCACCAAACGTTTTTTGTGTATTGTTTTCAGTATAAATAAATCCTTCTCTCTCTAATTCAGAGATATCATACTTTGATAATGCATTAACCTTTCCAGAGTGTTCTGTAGCTCTTATGTAGGCGTTTCTTCTCTCTTCTTTAGCTTTTATAGACTTATAAATCATATTCCCTAAAGCATATACTAATTCCCCTACTGCTACTGGTGGAATATTAATTAATACAGAATTGGCTCTTTCCCACTCAGTAGAATTAGGATCAGCAAAAACATCCGTTATATTATATACAGAATATACAAGCATAGCTCCCATAGTTAAGGGACCCATAACTGCACTTGCTCCTTCAGCCATAGTAGTTAAAGTAGTTTTAGCAGATTCTAGTGCTGCCTCTTCTGCTGCTGTAGTTGTAGCTTTTCCAAGTGCTGTAAGTGCCTCGGTACTAGTTACATCTGCAGCTGCTACTTCCCCTATATTTACATCAGCTGGTACTGATTCTAGTTCCTTTTCCGTAAGAGCTGCACTAACATTCTCATTATTACTAATTTGAGTTCGTAATTCTAGTTCCTGTCCTTCTGGTGAGCCTTTTGCAGCCTCTTCCATTGTATATTCCTCATTCCTTTCTGGTATACAGTTACAGACCGCGAAAGAAACAGAAGTAAATCCAATTGCAGCTGTTATAGCTGCAGTTAGAATAAGTTGTTTCATTTTTCTTAGTTTTATCATTATATATTCCTCTATTTTAAATTACACTTACTATTTTAATTACAACAGGTAGGTCTTGCTCTTATTTTTACTTGTAAATCTTTTGGTATATTTACATTACTAAGTTCAGTATTTGTTAAAAGCGCTGATACACCATTTATTTCTCCATCAATATCATAACATTTAGCACCTATAGCTACTTCATCCACTTCACTTAATTTTACTTCAAGTATTTCTCTATTAGCAAAGTTACCACTAGGTATTTTATGCTTAATTATATTAGTTACACGAAAAGCTGAACCATAATTATAAACTACGGGCGCTTCCTCAGATGCTTCTATAAAGGAAGCTAAAGATTTAGGATTACTAGCACCATTAACACGGTATACAATAATAGAATCTTCACGTGATTGCCCTAATTTATTACCTATTCTATTAATAATATAATCAGGATTCTCGGAAAATATAGAAGGTTTACCATGTGAAACTACATATTCACCTACATTTGGTCCCAAGCCTCTACCAACTTGCACATGATCTATTGTTTCTGCTGATGATATATTTGGCAAATTATAAATACTATTATATAAATCCGGCCCTATTTCTTGAAAATCCTCATAAGTATTGTAAGTAAAACTTACTGATTCTGGTTTTTTAATATATGTATTAATTACATGTTTTTCTGCCGGTATTGGTTTATAATATAATAGAGAATCCGCATGTCTTGATCTATAAAATGTACCAATTACTGATTGCGAAATATCACTTGAGGCATCAATCCAAGAGTCATTTTCTAACATATACAATTTTAAAGGATTAGCAGTAACTATTGTAGAATATAACATTAACATTAATATAATATATTTTATCATAGTATACAGCATCCTTTTTTACTTTTTACTAAACTACCTTCTTCATTAACTTCATATTTTTCTACTTTTACTTGTAAATGTTCTGGTATATTTTCCGTATCAAGTGCTTCTATAGGTATACGTTCTATACTACCTAAATCATAACTAAAAGGAGATATTCCTTCTGGTATACTATCAACTTCAACTATATCTATTTCAGTATATGTTTTCCCAGTCAGTTCACCTACATTAATAGTTTTTTTAGTTACATTAGTTATTTTAAATGATGACCCATATGTATATACCGCTTGACCTTCTGATTGGGCTTCTTTTGAATATGCAGCAATTGATTTAGCATTATATGGTCCTTTTACTCTAAATAATGTAATATTCCTATCTGATTCTATAGGTATTATATCTAGTCTACGACTTAACATATAAGATGCAGCATCGGGATTTTCAGTAAAAGACCAAGGTTGCCCTTGTGCTACTACATAATCATTTACCGAAGGTAATTCTTCTTCTATATAATTAATAGAATAAACTTCATCTATTTCATGAGTAGTAGCTATACCAGGTATTTTATTTAATGATTTATTTAATAATATTGCATCAGGTATATTTATACTACGACCATAATTTCCAGATAATAAAAAATTTTCAGTATTATTTGTATATGAAATAATACTTTCATTTTCAGCTATATATAATGGTTCATACGGATAATCTAAATTAGTTATATTACGCATATGTCTAGCCATGTAAAAAGTATTCTTAGATGCAGTAAATATTTCTAATTGTTCAGTATTATATTTTTCTAATATATCAACAAAATTAACAACTGGTGCTGCTGTTACAAATGTAGATATACTTAATAATAATATAAACTTTATTACCTTCTGCAACATGAGTACCATGGTTTTCCTCCTGTAGCACCTTCCTCTTCCATAGATATTACTGTTCCTTCTACTTCTACTTGCATATTAATAGGTATTTTAGGATCAGATAACTCTTCTATAGGGATAGGTGTACCATCATTACCACTTCCATAAGAAAAAACTCTTTCATAAAGATCTACTTCATCTACTTCTACTAATTCTGCTTCATAATACTTACCACCATTTAAATCACCTCCAACAATATCTTTTTCATTAACTTTTACTACTTTTAAAGAACTACCATAATTATATACCATTGCACCTTCTGAAGGATTTTCCGATAACATAGCTATAGGTTTAGCAGTAAGTGGATTTTTTACTCTAAATAAAGTATAACCACCACTAGCACCATCTGGATTAAATTGTGTTTCCATATGTATACTTTTTCCTAATTTAGAAGCCGCAAAACTAGAGTTTTCATAAAAGGTCATAGGTTCACCATGTGCTACTATAGAATCCTCTGCAATAACTGGGCTATTTCCTGTAGCTTGAACGGAATATATTTCTGGTATATCCATATTAGCAGCAGTACTAGTATTTGGTAGAAGAGCATCGGGAGGTGGAAAAACTTGTACCTTATCTAAAGCTTGATATAATTCTTCTGCTCCTGCTTTAACAACATCATACTCCGCAGTAGTAAGATTTAATTTATTATGTAATGCAAAAGGTTCGGAATTTTTAGAAAATGATTTCACTATATCTGTTTCTTCAACTGTAAGAAATTTAGCACGTTTAGTATTAAGTCCTGCATGTCTAGCTGCGAAAAATCCACCTCTATCAAAAGCTCCCTTATTTAATTTTAGTATTTTAGTATTTTCTAAAACTTTAGTAAAATCCGGTGGTGCACTATTAGCTAATAATGGGATTAATATTGTAAATGTTATAAATATTTTTTTCATTTTATTTCCTTTTAATTACTTGGTCTTCTTCTATACTTAAATACTTCTTCATATTCACCTTTTTCTATCGATTCTTTAATATCTGGTCCTGTATAATCTGTACAAGATAATATTACTAACAGTATACTAATAACATATCTCATTATGGCCCACAAGCACCTTCACAAGTTTTAGTTAACTTAACCCTTAATTGTTTTGGTATTTCGCTTGAATTGATATCTTCTTCAGTTATTTTAATACCACTACCTCTAAATATATTTTTGTCATCAGAAACACTATCTACTTCAGCTAAATGTACATTATATAAGGTACTACCAGTATTTTCACCGGCTTCAAGCGTTATATTTTCTATAGATGTTATCTTAAAAGAAGAACCGTAATTATATAACATTTCTGCTTCTCTAGGTATAGATGATATCCCGGCAATAGGTTTACATAGTGTTGGATTTTCAACAGTATATATTACTGCAGTTCCCTTATTGAGCATACCTGATCGTGCAAAAGTAGCAGCAATCTCTGGACTTTCCGTAAATGACATTGGTCTACCATTTGCTACAATATAGTCGCCTTCTTCAAATGCAGCGGAGTTTAATTTTTGTCCGCTATACACTTCATCTACTTTTAAATTAGATATACCTGGCATATTTTTTAAAACATAATCTAAATCTACAGCATCAGCTTTAATAGTAAAGTCACCGTTAAAATTAAACGTATCCTGTGCATCTGTATAATCATTTATAATATTTCTTTCTTCTATTGGTAATTTTCTACCTATAGATGTAGTATGCCTAGCTATATAAAAATCTTCCTGCGTTCTAGCATATGTATCTAGTTCACTCCGTGTTTTGGTTTCTAATATAGTTTTAAAATCTGGTGCGGCATTTATATTATTACAAAATAATATTAGAACTAATAAAATATTACGTACCACCACATGCTCCGTCACATCTTACCACTTTTATTGGCACTCTAAATTTCTTAGGTATAGTTGGTGGCCTTAAATCTTGGATTGAAAGTTTTGCTGGTGTATTTGATACTCCACCTCTAAAATCGAAAACATTAGCATTACTTGGTATTTCTACATGATTTACTTCTTCTAAATTAATTTCATAAAAACTTCTATCTTTTAAAATCCCTGTATCTATTGTATTACCTGATACAGATTTTACTTTAAAAACAGAGCCTTGTTTATATACTATTTCTCCACCACCAGCTACAGGTTCTGAAGTAGCTCTACTAGCGTCAAAATCAGAAAATGCTGCAATAGGTTTAGGTTTCTGCGCCTTGTCTACTCTATACATTACAGCCCTAGTTTTAGGAATTGATGCAGTATGTGCTATATCAGTCCCTAATCTGCCTGTAGCTACTGATCTAGATTCGGTAAATGTCCAAGGCGCGCCATTAGCTACTACATAATCGCCTACTGCTACTATATCTGTAGCACTTACTTCTTTTACTAATTGAGGACTATATATGTCAATGGGTAAAATATATCCTAAACTGTCTATATGTTCTAAACCTTCATCTAGAGCTAAGGCTCTATCTTCTATATAGTTTGGAGATCTAAAATCAAATTTTTCTTCATCGTATAAATATTCTCTAATTGCGCTTGATTGCCTGGTACTAAATTTATCTGTATGTCCATGAACAAATAGAGAATGTCGTTTAGCAAAAAAATTTGCTCTTCCTCCTGGGTCCATAAGCGCATCCCTAGGATTTTCATATCTTTGTATCCATTCTTTAAAATTTACAGGTCCAGCATATGTATCAATTGTTAGTAACAATAATACAATAGTTAATAAGTGTTTCAATACGCTCTCCTATATTATTTTTCACAACATTCTGGCACCCTAAATTTTACTTTCATTTCTTCAGGTATATTTTTTTTATATAATGATAAAGCGGTTAATTTATCTGTAGTATGGCCAGCAAAACCTCTATAGTAATAAATATCCCCATCAGCAGGTATCCTATCTACTTCTTTTAAATTTACATTAAAAAAACTTTTACCACTTAGCGGACCTGATTTAATTGTATTATAACTTGTATTTCCAACTACTTCAAATGCAGAACCATATGTGTATAAAGCTTCGGAATTACGTGCTTTTGCCATTACTCCACCTATTGGTTTTGCATTATTTGGAACATCAATTTGGTATAATATAATTTTTTGTCCTCCACCACTACCTACTTGTTTATCTAATAAATTACTCAAATTTTCTGTTGTTAGTTTTTCATCTTCTGTTACTACCATTGCGGTTCTATTAGATACAACGTAATCACCCTTTGTCAGCACTGTAGAGCCTTTTGTAATTTGCACTCTAAATACTGGCCCATCACCCCATTTTGTTATTCCAGGCAGTTTACCTAATGCTCTATGTAGGCTTAATGCCCTCTCTTCTGAATATGCTGCACTTGCTGTATGAAAAAGATTTGGATTTTCCCCTAATTCTTCAAATGTTTCTATTTCGCTATAAGTTAAATCTTTCATCAATAGATCATTATTAATTTTAGTATAATATATAGACTTATAGAATGCTTCTCTAGGTGATATTGCCCCTATCTCTGCTGTTTCAAGTTTAGTTGCGAAATCTACCGGTCCAGCATATGTATCAATTGTTAGTAATAATAATAATATAATAGTTAGTTTCATATCAAGTACCACAACATTCTTCTGCGCTAGTAACTTTAGCACGAAAATTTTCTTTTATATGATCACTTTTCAAGTCACTAATAGATAACTCTGCTGAGTTACCATTCCTACTACCTCAATGTGATAAATTTTTGCATTCTCAGGCACTGAATCAACTTCATTCAATGAAACACTATTAAGCGTATGATTTGCTAAGGGACCTTTAGTTATGGTTTGTGTTTTTACATACGTTACTTTAAAAGAAGATCCATACCCATAAACCCCTTCACCATTTGATACGCGTGAAGAATAGGTAGCAATAGATTTAAACTTAATAGGATTATCTACAGTATAAGATACAACAACAACGTCCGTTTCAGGTTCCAAAACGGCACCAATTTTCATACGTTCACCCAGCATAGCTGCTGATGCTTTAGGATTTTCATAAAATAACGTAGGTATTTCGTTAGCTACAATATAATCACCAGGTTTAAGTTCTTTAACTCCTAATAATAATTTGGAACTGTATACTCTAGTTATATTACTACCTTCCATAGATGGTAATTTTCTTATACCAGATTGAAGATTAAGTGCTAATTCTTCATTAAACGCTTCACCCTTACTTATATCAAAATGCTTTTCACTTTTTGAAAGTTTTGATTATTGCCTTCCTCTCAAAGTATAGTGGTGCTGCTGATCCACCATTATTAATATGGGCAGTTCCTACGATAGCATTACGATATGTGTAAAACCCACTTTGAGACTGAGTAGCATCCATATATAACTGTCTAGTAGTTTGTTCTTCTAATAACCCTATTAAATTTTCTCCCCCTAGTGCTGGGTTCCCTTCTGGCTCATCTACTACAGGGAGATCACCATAACTATTGCATGATAATAATAATAATAAAATACTAAATATTATTTTCATATGCAGTCACATTGTTTTTGTACCTTTACTCGTAATCTAGGATCTATATGATCTCTTGAAAGTCTTTCTACAGGTATTTTTGCTAAATGATTTGTTTTACTACCAACAATATTATAAATATTTGCATCTTCTGGGACTGATTCTGTTTCTACTAATTCAACAATATTAATTTTAGTACCAGCTTGTGAGCCTTTTTCTAGGGTATGTACACTAACAGATTGGACTTTAAAAGATGCTCCGTATTTATGATATGATATACCAGCACCAGGAAATTTAGCAGCTGCACCAGCAGATCTTGCTTCAGTTGGATTTTCTATAATTATAATTCACAATTGTTTTAGGTGTATCGACTGATGTACGTATAGCATCTTTTAGCATTAGAGCTGGAGCATTTGGATTTTCAAAGAATAAAGTTGGTAACCCTTCCGCTACAACATAATCTCCATCTCTTAAATCTTCTAAACCATTTGCTATTACTGAAGTATATATTTTGCGTACATTTAAACCTGCTAACCTAGGTAGCTTACTTAGTGCTCTTTGAAATTTCAAGGCTTTAGCAATATTAAAATTTGCTACTCGTGTATCAAAAATTGCAGGATTATTAGAGAATTCTTTAAACATAGCAATTTCTCCTTCAGTAACTATACTTTCATCTGAATTTATAGTATTTAATACTTGGGTATTATGACGAGTAATATAAAAAGATTCTGCATGTTCACCCATACCAGATACTAGTTCTCTATTAGTTCTAGATTCTAGTATTTCTATTAAATCGTCTCCTAGCGCTGCTGGATTTTCTTCTTCTTCTATCGGCGGTAGTGGTGTTAATTTTTTAGCATAATTATTATTAGATAATAATACTAGAATTATTATAAATATTTTAAATATTTTAATCATTGCAGCGCTTCCTTATCTTTACTTATATTTCTTTAGGTATTCTAGAATTAGTGTAAATTATATTTAAGTTGTAAATCTGGACTTAAAATATTTCGTGCATTTTCTGGTATAGTTACTGCTTGTTGTACTGTTACTTCAGTAAAAACTTTACCAGCAAGATCACCATAACTATTGCATGATAGTAATATAAAAATAGTTAAGTATTTTATCTTCCACAACATCTTCTTAATCCACTCCTTCTTATACTTGTACGTAATTCTGTAGGTATATTAGTATTATATAAATCTACAAGATGCATTGGTTCCATATTACGTGCATCTACTAATGTATTACCAGTATTTAAAACTTCTGGTACTGATGGAGTTTCTTCTAATTCTATTTCTGTAAAATGCCCAATATTATTATCTTTAATAATTGTTATCTGTTTAGAACTTTTAACATAAAATGAAGACCCATAATCATAAACAGAATATGAAGAATATGGTGCATCTGCAAAAGCTGCTACTGGACGTGCAGTTAACGGGTTTTTTATACGAAATAAACAAATATCAGGGGTACGTTGCATAGAAATTTCTATCATACGTGCACTTTGCATAGGATTTTCAGAAAACAAAAAAGGTTTACCATGAGCTATAATATAATCGCCTTCTATTGGAATATATGCTCCATTTACTCTAAGTGAATAAACTTCTGGTATTTCTACTGAACTAACATCTTCTATCTTTGGTATTTTTGAATATGCTTTATTTAAAGCTTTTGCTTGTTGTGTTATATATTCATGCCCATCTGTTACATTATATGTAATACTATTATGTATTGAAACACTATCAGCAATTAGATCTTTTTCTTCAGAAGTAAGCATAATATCTTCAATACTTGAAGATTCTTGCAAATGTTTTTTATATATTCTAGTATGTTTTATTATATAAAATAAATCTCTAGAATGGTTTACTTGCTCAATTATAGGTATATCACTATTCAATATAGTTTCAAAATTCGGGAGTGTAGGGGCAGCATAACTATTACATGATAATAATGAGGTCATTATCATTATTTTATAGTTCATATTTTCTCCTAATTACATTCGCAGTGTTTATATTTGCCTACAGCTGGTTTATCATATTTTATAAACATACTAGTTTTTACTCGCATATTTTGTGGTATATTTGGGTTTTTAATTTCAGGAATAGTATATTTAATACGTAAATCTGGACTTAAAATATTACTATCTTCAGGTACATAATGTACGGGTCTTAGCTCAACTTCAATATACTTAGTACCCTCAAGATCTCCTGCTCTGATCATTACTTCTTTTTTACTATAGACAGAAAATGTTGAACCGTAATTGTATAAAATTTCTCCCTTAGATGTTTTTCCTACATCATAGAAAGCGGACACTGGAACCGCAGCATTAGGTTCTACTATACGAAATAACACAGTATCATCTTTAAGACTTGAATCAATAGCTGCTGTTAACTCTTCTCGTACAGCATGTGGATTAGTTGCTAATTCCAATGGTGCACCATTAGAAGCAATAAAGTCACCTTCTTTGAAAGGGATAATACCACTTCTTTCCACTCTAAAAGCTTCATCCATATCATTTACACCGAAGCGTCTTACAATACGTAGTACAGTGGGTCCCGCTTTTATTGCTTTTTGTAACTCTGCGGCTTCATCTAGTGATGCTACACTTAAATCATACCTTTCTGGGTTAGTACTATAGTTAGATATTGCTGCTCTACCTTTATAAGATAATTTATCGCCATCATACTGACGCAACATTTCACTATGTCGATCAGCGAAAAAACTAGAATATTCATAATGTTTTGTAGGCTCCATAGGTTGTCTACCAAATGTTTCTATTAAAGCTTGAAAATCTCTGGGAGCGGCAAATACATTGCTAGATAATATAAGTACTAATATCATTATAACTTTCATTTAGGTCTATCATACAATAATACCCCACCGTTATATCCCTTATTTAAACAATCCTTTAGGGGTGTAATATACTGTGGAGTGGAACGATATATTTTACTTTTTGTATTACATTTATCACTATTATCTAATGGTGTCCAACAGGTATCACGTGCCATTTTAAAATTAATCCAAGCACTACGTCCCACATAAGAACAACATCTATAATGATCTGTATTTTTCAAATTGGGTTTATTTACACATCGTGCTTCATTGAAAGCAAATACGTTTGAGCTGAATAAGACACAGAGTAATATTATTAATTTATTCATTTTATTTTATTCCTATAAGTAACCCATTAAATTGGTGGAGCTACAGGGTAACGATCCCTGCCGTCGTGATTGCAAATCACAAGTCCGTCCCATACGGCAGCCCCAAATTTGGTAGCGAGAAGCAGATTCGAACTGCTAACTTTGGGTTATGAGCCCAACATGTTGCCATTACACCATCTCGCAATTTAATTTCAAGACTAGCCCCACACCTATCCGCCATCTTGATGATATCCTATGATACCTTACCCGCTTCTATAATTATCCTGTTGAAGAGATAATTATTTTTTCTCCTGTATAAATTCTAAAGTTAAGTGCTAACATTTAATATTATCGTACCATATTTATATTAAAGTACAGAGCTTCTTTAAAAAAATTCTCTATGCCATCCTATAGCATTTATCTGTATTGGCACATCATCAGTGCTATACGAACCTGCAGGTAAGTGCATATTATCTTCTAAATGATATTCTAATCTTAAGTTTGATTTATCCTTATCTATCCCAATATTCATAGCATATTTTTTATTTTTAACAGGTGAATACTTAATGCCACGTAATTTTAAAGTATAAATTTTATCCTTAGATTTATTTTTAATATTTATGCTTAAAGTGGCATATTTTTCGTACGAATGCCATTTTCCTTTACTAACTCCTTGTTTTATACCCAAAGATTCTTTAGTTTCTAATTTTGGTAAATAATAAATATTAGTGTGTCCATCCCTATGAGTATCGTTAAAATTATATGTTTTAGAACTTATAGAAGCAGTATTAACATCTTTTGCAATATTAAAAGTATATGTATTTTTATTCTTTATATATGTATTTAATAGGTCTCTGGCTATGTATTCGTTCCCACTATTTAGATACAACCAGTCATTATTACTTGTTTTATCTGTTGGAAAATATTGATGTACACCATCTCGTAATTTAATAAAAAATTCAGTATGATTGGTTGTAGGATTATAATATATATATAAATCATTTTCATAACCTGATCTATTATTATCACTCCAATACCGTACATCTACAACCTTACTATGTATCCAATCATTAAGTTCACTATTATCAAATCGCGGATAGTATAAACTAAAACTAGAAATGCCTACTGCATATGGAATACCATTTTTTATATGAACTATTGCACCACCAGCATCATTTTTCCTATTTATGACACTATTGTGATACTGACTTAATGGAAGTATACAAAAAGTGCCAACATCTGGACAATCTAATGTTGCAGTTATATCACTAATCTCACCAGTCTTTGATGTATGTTTGCTAACTTCTCCATATATATAAGCTCTTGTTGGGTCTCCATAAAACCCGTACATTGTTAAAGGTCTTTTATTTTTTAAAATTTTAGCTACTTCTTCTGTTTTAGGTACTTTTACATAATTAATATCAGGTTGCCTCAGTAAAATATGATCTTTTAATTTTAATAGGGCCACATCATTTTGTATTTTAGTATCGTCTCCTTTATATTTATGTACTTCGCTAACTTCATAGGTACTAGACAAATAGCTAACAATAGTACCATAACTTTGGCTTTGTAAAATTAATCAACACAATGTTTTGCGGTTAATACCCAATGTTTTGATAGTAAAGAGCCCATACATAATCTACCTTCTATTTGTTTTATTATAGCTTGAGCTAACGGTCTATCATTATCAATAATTGTTTCTCTTTGTTCTCCACTTAGTGCATAAGATGCTGTGCTTATAGCAAGGGTACTTAAACATAATAATATTTTTAATATATTATTTTTCATTTTATTTTCCTCTATATGAATTTAATTTTTAAACATAATTACTGTCCTGATTAACACAAATGCTTATTGACAAAACATTTATGTTAATCAAGATTATTTCTTAATTTTCATAACTTCTATCTATTCTTATTTAGTACTCTTTCTGTTATTCCTTTGACATCATTTTTATTATTAACACTTTCAAAAGGTAAAGCTTGGTCTAAGAGGGTAGCGATTAGCACCAGTATGTTGTACATCGTCTGTCTTACTATTTTTATTATCTATATTAAAATTAAGACTATCTTTAATACCTTTTACGTGCCATCCCATAGCATCTATAACTAATTTTTGTATTAAAATTAGTAGTATATCTTACCCGTAATTAGGTTAAAATTTTTGATTATTCGG
>MOXF01000018.1_pt1 | contig 18996 bp, 23 predicted proteins | sample 1471201 | NCBI WGS metagenome assembly MOXF01 (sample SAMN05358035, study PRJNA327811) | mollusc metagenome | isolation source: Phylotype B (NB1) bacterial symbionts from gill | host: Thyasira cf. gouldii | place: Canada: Bonne Bay, Newfoundland | collected 2010-08
CTTGCCGCGCCACAGTGGCAGTGATTTCTCCTCACGCTGGATGCTATCGGCATCAGTGACTATCGCCCTTCCGCCTGCCTACGCTCTTTTGGGATCTTGTGGGTGACAAGGGCCACCCGGTTCGTACCACTATTTCAGAGATGGGCCGCTGCTGCTTGCCGCCCTGCTGGAACTGAATGAGACCCAGGAGGGGATTCTCTACGCCGCTTTCCGCATTGCCGACGAAGAGGGGATGCTGATGCTCGATCTCAAGGACCTGAGGGCGATGCTCAACTGGATGAGCGATAACGCCAAGGCGCTACGCAGTGATTACGGCAATATCTCGTCCCAGAGTGTCGGCGCCATCCAGCGCCGGTTGATGGTACTTGATGAGCAGGGGGGTGACCGCTTCTTCGGTGAACCGGCTTTGCAACTGCACGATCTGATGCAGGTCGATTTTTCCGGTAACGGCGTTATCTCTCTGCTCGATTCATCCCGCCTGATTGCACAATCCCCCCGCTCTACACCGCCTTCTTGTTGTGGATACTCTCCGAGCTGTTCGAACAGCTGCCGGAGCAGGGAGACAGCGAAATCCCCAGGATGGTCTTCTTCTTCGATGAGGCCCACCTGCTATTTGAGCAGGCGAGCAAGCCGCTGCTGGAGAAGATTGAACAGGTGGTGCGCCTGATCCGCTCGAAGGGGGTGGGGATCTATTTCATCACCCAGAGTCCAGGTGACATTCCCGAAGATGTACTCGGTCAGCTGGGACTGAAGATACAACACGCCTTACGCGCTTTCACTCCCAAGGATCGCAAGACAATCAAGGCGGTGGCGGAGAACTTCCGCGCCTCACCCGGTCTGGATGTCGCACAGACGCTGACCGAGCTTGGCATCGGTGAAGCCCTGGTCTCGGTGCTCGATGCCAAGGGAGTACCGACACCGGCGGCACGCGCACTGATACGCCCACCCCAGTCACGCATCGGCCCACTGAAGGCCACTGAGAGACAACAACGTATCGACCGCTCACCTGTCGGAGGACGCTATCAGGAGATGATCGATAGGCAATCCGCTTACGAGATTCTTAAACAGCGTGCCGAGCAGAAGGCCGTCACAGAGGCAGCCGAGTCACAGCGTGCAACTGAGGAGAAAGCACAGAGACGCAGCTCCGGCTCACGCCGCCAGTCGGTGGGAGAGGCGATGATGAAAAGTGTCGCCCGAACTGTCGGCAGCCAGATTGCACGGCGGATTGTGCGGGGGATTCTTGGGTCTATCTTTGGTGGGAGATAGAGTCGAGATCAGAACATCTCCTGGGGATCGATATCGATCGACCAGCGCACCCGGCGGGATGATTTGAGCTTAGCCAATTGCGGCACCCATTCGGAGAGCAGTTTCTGCAGCACGCTACGCCGGTTGGACTGAATCAGCAGATGGGCGCGAAAGTGTCCCGCCCGCCGCTCCATCGGTGCTGGCACCGGCCCCCACAGTTCAATACCCGGCCGTGCCGGCTCCCTCGCCAGCGCCGCCGCCTCATCGAGAAATTCACGCGGCACCCCCTCCTTGGGCGCTTCGGCGCGCAGCAGCGCCTGAAAGCTGAAGGGGGGGTAACTCGTCTCTTTGCGCTCCACCAGGGCCTCACTGGCGAAAGCGCCATAGCCCTCCCGCACCAGGAGCTGCATCAGTGGATGATCCGGATGACGTGTCTGGATGATCACCCTGCCCGGCTTCTCCGCCCGTCCCGCCCGTCCCGCCACCTGTATAATCAGTTGGGCCATGCGTTCGGCCGCTCTGTAATCGGCGCTGAACAATCCCTGATCCACATCCAGAATACCCACCAGGGTGACATCGGGAAAGTGGTGTCCCTTGGCCAGCATCTGGGTACCCAGCAGAAGTGAGTGTTTACCCTCTTTGATCTCCTGCAGAAGCCTCTCAAGACTCCCCTTGCGCCGGGTGGTATCCCGGTCGATGCGGACAATGGCGGTATCCGGTAACTGCTGCATCAGCAGCTCCTGCAACCGCTCAGTGCCCTGCCCCAGCGGGCGCAGGTCATCACCGGCACATTCCGGGCACTGGTGCAGCAGGCGCTTTTGTGAGCCACAGTGGTGGCACCAAAGGATCCTGCTTGCCGCATGCAGGGTCATACGGGCATCACAATGGCGGCATTGCGCCACCCAGCCACAGTCGTGACAGGTGAGCACCGGAGCATAGCCGCGCCGGTTAAGGAACAACAGCACCTGGTTGCCGACGTCCAACTCCTCTTTCATCATCCGCATCAGTACCGGCGAAACCCCGGCCTGAAGCCTGACTGAGCGGATATCAAGCAGATCAAGACGGGGCGGCTTTGCCGCCCCGGCGCGCTGCGTCAGCCGCAGATGCTGATAGCGCCCGCTGCGGGCGTTGTGCAGGGTCTCAAGAGAGGGGGTTGCCGAGCCAAGGAGCACCGGGCAGTTATCCCGCTGTCCGCGGATCACTGCAATATCCCGGGCGGAGTAGCGAAATCCCTCCTGCTGCTTGAAAGAGAGATCGTGCTCCTCATCGACCAGAATCAGACCGAGACGAGGCAGCGGGGTAAACAGGGCGGAGCGGGTTCCCAGGATCACCCGGGCGCGCCCCAGCCGCGCCTCATGCCAGGCACGTTCACGCTCACCGGCGGCCAATCCCGAGTGCAGCACCACCAGGCCACCGCCAATCCTGCGTTCAAAACGGCGCATCAGCTGTGGCGTCAGGCCGATCTCAGGCACCAGCACCAACACCTGATGCCCCTGTTCAAGAGACTCCTTGATCAGGTTGAGGTAGACCTCCGTCTTGCCGCTGCCGGTGACACCGTCAAGGAGGTAAACACCAAAGCCTGGGCCTGCTTCGACAACGGCATCCACCGCGCTACGCTGTTCACTGTGAAGCTGCGGGGCTATTTCGACACCCTCTTCAACCACCGCCTCCAGCAGCTCTTCGGATGAAGCCACCCACCCTTTCGACTCCATCCTGAGCAACACGCTACGACACTCACCCCCTGTTGCACAGGTGATCATCTCCTGAGTCAGCCCATGAGGCACCCCCGCAAGCAGCGCCAGAAGCTCCGCCTGCCTGGGCGCCCGGGCAAGCGTATCCAGAGGCTGAGTGCTCCCGGTGGATGTTAGACGCCATACCCGATGGGTCATGCCGACCTGGGGCTCTCCCCTGCGCAGACGTACAGGCAGGGCGCTGGCGGCCACTTCACCGATGGGGTGCTGATAATAACTGGCCACCCACTGCAGCAGATCGAGGTCATCTGCTGAAAAAAGAGGATCCTCATCCAGTAATCCAGTGACCCGCTTCAGCCGTTCGCGCTCAAATGTCGATTCCGACACCACCGCAAACAGCACACCGCAGCGATCACCTCGCCCAAACGGCACCCGTAGCCGAATCCCCGGTTTCAGAGCAGCACCATCGCACCCGGCTGGCGGCAGGTAGTCAAAAAAAGTGTAGAGTGGAGCGGGAACCGCACCCGTAAATCGGTTCATCAGGCATGGGGGACACTTTACCTGAGTTTGCCCTATTCCTTAACCATTCAGACAGGTGGCGAGAGCGACCAGAGGTTGGGTCAGCTGCCATAAGAGATCAGAAAAAAGGTTACTCACAAATCCTGTGAGTAACTCTGTGGATAACGAAGATAAAAAGCCTCAAAGCACCACTAAACAGTCACTTTCTAATGTATTGTGAAATAATTAGACAGTAAATTTTATATGCAATAAAAACAGTACGTTAAAGAATTTCATGATTTCATAATATACCTACTGAGCAAGATGATTGACGTTCTTATCCTGATTAGTACAGATTGTGCATAACAGCTACCACAACCCCTGTGAAAGCGGTATATTTTGTTCAATAATTCCTTGTAAAACAGAGACAAACTCTCCTCTCTGTAGCGGGCGAAGCACTTTTCTCAGCACTGTAAAAAGGGCACAATCAGAGAGCAGCAGTAAGCGCACTGGTTATGGCACCAGAACAATTTTGGAGTAAAGCACCAGCGTTATGAAGATAGGTATCCTCAAATGCGACCAGATGCGGCCAGCTCTTCGTAATGAGTTCGAGGATTATCCTGAGCTATTTCAACAGCTGCTGCTCAAACAGGACCCATCACTGGAGTTCACCACCTATCTTGTCACTGAACATCAGTTCCCCCGGGAAGTGGATGAGTGTGACGCCTATCTGGTCACAGGCAGCCGCTGCGGCGTCTACGAACAGCTGGAGTGGATAGAGCCCACCTGCGAACTCATCCGCAGGATCACCACGGCGGGCAGGCGGATTATTGGTATCTGCTTTGGACACCAGCTTATCGCCTCCGCCCTCGGTGGAAGTGTCGCCAGGTCAGAGAAGGGGTGGGGAGTGGGGCTCCACTCATGGAAGATCAATCATCGACCTTCATGGATGGAGCCTTCAGCAGAGGAGGCCTTCTCCCTGCTGGCGATCCACCAGGATCAGGTGGTGTCACTACCGGACAACGCCATCCCCATTGCTGGCAGCGACTTCTGCCCGATTGCCGCTTATCAGATCGGCAACTGCGCAGTTGGCTTCCAGGGGCACCCCGAGTTCAGCAAGCGCCTACTGCAAGTGTTGGTGGAGATTCGCCAAAGCTGCATCGGCAGTGAGTGTGTCAACAAAGCTCTGGCATCCCTCAACGATGATCCCCACTCAGATACCATCGCCCGCTGGATGTTGAACTTTATGCGGGAGAGTAGTTGGCCGGACTACGCCCCCTCGCGAAGGTGATTGAAAGCCTGCTCCAGATCCTCCATCAGATCCTCCTCATCCTCCAGGCCGATATTGAGCCGAATCATATTTTTTCCGGCATAGAGTGAAGGGGTGCTGCGCTGGTAGCGACCGACGGTGACCAGACTCTTGAAACCGCCCCAGCTGTAGCCGATACCGAATAGTTTCAGTGCATTGACGAAAGCGGCAATCGCCTGATCCGAATAGTCCTGCATGAAGGTGAAGGCGAAGAGCCCGGTTGAACCAGTGAAATCCCGCTTCCATATCTCATGCTGCGGGTGAGAGGTGAGCGCCGGATGGATAACCTCTGCCACCAGAGGATGCGCCTCAAGCCGGTGGGCAATCTCCAGCGCCGCCGTCTCATGCTGTTTAAGGCGCACACCCAGGGTCTTGATGCCACGCAGCGCCTTGTAGCAGTCATCGGCTGAGGCGTAGATCTCAAGGCAGTGGTAGTAGTCGCTGAGGAGTTCGCCATAGGCTGCGGTGGTGGTCACGGTACCCATCAGCAGATCAGAGTGGCCGGAGATATATTTGGTTACCGAATGGATGGAGATGTCGACACCCAGTGCCAGCGGCTTGAGGTAGAGGGGGGTTGCCCAGGTGTTGTCGATAACGGTGATAACGCCGTGCTGCCGGGCGATAGCGGTAATTGCCGGGATATCCTGGATCTCAAAGGTGTTGGAACCGGGAGACTCAAGAAAGATCATGCGCGTGTTCGGGCGGATGAAACCGGCAATATCCGCACCGATATCGGAGGGTACAAACTCCACCTCGATATTGAACTGCGGCAGTACAGAGCGACAGAAGCGGGCGCCCGGCCCATAGACGTTGTCGCACAACAGAATATGGTCGCCACTGCCGGTGTAGGCAAGAAGCGTGTTGGTGATGGCGCTCAGACCCGACTGGAACGCCCGGGTCAGTGCCCCACCCTCAAGCCGGGTAATCGCCTCCTCAACGGCGATCTGAAGGGGCAGGCGGTCGGTGCCGTAGGTGGCACCCTCATAGCTGCCGGTGTTGGCGAGATAGAGGTCTTCACAGCGCTCGAACAGCACCGTCGAGGCGTGGTAGAGCGGCGGATTGATCGTTGACAGTCGCTTACCCGACACTTCATTGTGGCTGCAGTCGAGGTTGATCAGGCGGGTGGTCTCTTTCATAAAGGTGATTCGCTTTTGCCGATAGAACTAAAGAGTTCCAAGCTACCGCCCACCAGCAAGAGGGTCAATAGCCGTAACCTGATAAAATTGTTTTCTTGTCTGTTCAGCAGAATAATCCCGAAGAGCAGATCCATGATGGAACCGGCGTGTAAGAGCGAACTTGTTCGCGATGGACTCCGAAATGCGCTCATCGCGAACAAGTTCGCTCCTACAGCCGAGTAGAGGATTACTCACTCATTGGTGGACAACAGAGATGCCCGATTGGAAAAAGATAGCCTCACAGATCAGCAGTATCACCGGCAGTAAATTCAAACCGCAAAGCCCCAGCCTAATGGGTGGTGGCTGTATCAACAAGGGTGCGCGGCTGTGCGATGGCAACCGATGCTACTTCGTTAAATTCAACCAGGCACAGATGCTCGGCATGTTTGAAGAGGAGCAGGCGGGGCTCGATGCATTGGCGGCAACCAATACCTTGCGCATCCCCCAGCCTCTCTGTAGCGGCGTTACCGGCAGTGATGCCTATCTGGTGCTTGAGTATATCCCTCTCTCCGGCGGCGGTGACAGCGTGGTGGCCGGACGCCTGCTGGCGGCAATGCACCGCCACACCCGTGAGCTGTTCGGCTGGGAGCATAACAACACCATCGGCGCCACCCGGCAGCCCAACAGGCCGAACGGTGACTGGGTTGACTTCTGGCGTCGTGAGCGCCTCGGCTTTCAGCTGGAGTTGGCGGCTAAAAACGGCTACCGGGGTGAGTTGCAACGGCGGGGTGAGCAGCTGCTTGAGGAGTTTCCCGCACTGATCGACCACCAGCCGGTCGCTTCACTGATTCACGGCGACCTGTGGGGCGGCAATCTCGCCTACGACAGCGACGGTTACCCGGTAATCTACGACCCGGCGATCTACTACGCGGATCGGGAGACGGAGCTGGCGATGACTGAACTGTTCGGTGGTTTCGGCAGCCGCTTCTACGACGCCTATAACGAGGCCTGGCCTCTTGATAGCGGTTACCGTCAACGTAAGACTCTCTACAACCTCTATCACATCATCAACCACCTCAACCTTTTCGGCGGCGGCTATAGGGCTCAGGCTTGGGATGATCAACCGCCTGTTGGCGGAGTTGAGGGGGTAATTGAAAGGATTGTGGTAACTATTCAGGTGATTGATGCGGTTCGCAAGCTCACCACATCCTACATGCACACATTGTCAGAGAAAGGATTGTAGGATGTGGTGAGGTACGAACCGCATCATTCGAATAGCAATTAACTCTCCTGTGTATCGGTGGTGAGCAGATACCTGAATAGTTACGGATTGTGATCCTTTTTTAAACCCTGCTAATCAATGCTGCAGAATCTGACTCAGGAACAACTTGGTGCGCTCATGCTCGGCATTGTTAAAGAACGCATGAGGCTCTTTCTCCTCGATAATCTGCCCCTCATCCATGAAGATCACCCGACTGGCAAGGCCATTGGCTACTCCCGCTACTTCTGGGGCGACCTCGACTATGCGGGGTAGAGGGTTGTTTGTGGATCAGGAGGTTGTGGTGTCGTAGTGGGTGGCTATGGGGTTAGTTTGTGTTTTCTGGGTAACCGAAGCAAAATGGAACTCCATTCTGTTGTTATAGAGCAAATGCAATAGTAATGCATTACTCGTGTGTGCATCATAAGTCCATTACCTGCTAGAGTTACAGAAACCACTGTTTATAAAAAATGACACTTCGTGAATTCTTCCCATCAATGCCGGACGAAGTATTTGATATGTGGATACTTCCATTCATTAAGGAGGTGGATATCAATGACACGATGACGATTTTGGAGGTGGCGGTGTGACAGCGCCGGTATGTACCTCATCGGCGGGCCGAATGGGGCTGGCAAGACGACCTTTGCTATGAGCTATCTGCCGGATTATGCCCATTGCCGCAACTTCGTGAATGCGGATCTGATCGCTGCCGGATTGTCGCCATTGTCACCGGAGCGGGAGTGGCTGACTGCCAGTCGGCTGCTTCTGCATGAGATTGAAAATTACACTATAAAGCGCGAGGATTTTGCCTTTGAAACCACGCTGTCCGGTAAAACTTATCTGCGCCTGATCCGCCGATTGCTAACTGACGGTTGGCGTGTCGATCTCTATTATCTTTGGCTGTCATCTGTGGAGATGTCCATTGAACGGGTAGCCGAGCGGGTCTCACATGGTGGTCACAATATTCCTCTGAAATCCATCATTCGCCGTTACCCTCGCAGTATCAGCAATCTTCTACATGATTATGCACCTCTGTGCAGCAGCACAGTTTGCCTGGACAATTCCGGGGAAATGCCGGAGGTGATATTCGCTCAGGATCAGGCCGGGCGGGTGATTGAAAACAAAAACCTGTTTGATTTGATGATGAGGGAAATTTCATGACTGAACTCCAACAACACTCCTTGAAAGTGAATGAGGTTCTGCGTCTGGCAGTAGCCAAGGCCCTGGATACCAAACGCCGCCTGGGGCACTACGCAGTCATTTTCAAGGATGGCAAACTGGTTCGGATTTCCCCGGAACAGATTCCGACACCAAAGGCGTAGCGTCATGGCCCTGCATTCCGACTTTCCTGATTCCCGGCGGATGAGGCGCTACGCGAGACCAACATAGAGAAGCTGATGCCGCCGCTGGTGGCCGGCTTGCGCAAGAAGGTTCAAGAGTTTCGTAACAGCAGCTATGTAGACGCAAGTGATACCAGAAAAAGCCTGTTGAAGGGAGAGTAGACTCTGCTCCAGCCGAATATACTTACCCAGGCGATTTTCATCGAGTAGTCGCTATAATGCCTGCTCCTCATCCGTCAGGTTCGGCAGTTCACCGAGGCTTTTCCGGCCCGCCTCATTTTATCCACACTCCGGCGCAAGCCAAAGGGGATAGGGGCTGAAAAAAGCTTTTCTCTGTGGTTCTCGGTGCACTCTGTGATCCTCAAGAGGCCCAATTCACTATCAATGCTGCAGAATCTGACTCAGGAACAACTTGGTGCGCTCATGCTCGGCATTGTTAAAGAACTCATGAGGCTCTTTCTCCTCGATAATCTGCCCCTCATCCATGAAGATCACCCGATTGGCCACGGTCTTGGCGAAACCCATCTCATGGGTAACGCAGAGCATGGTCATGCCGCTCTCCGCCAGTTCAATCATGGTATCGAGCACCTCTTTGATCATCTCCGGATCGAGGGCGGATGTGGGCTCATCAAAGAGCATGATATTAGGGTTCATGCAGAGGCTGCGGGCGATTGCCACGCGCTGCTGCTGACCACCAGACAACTGCCCGGGATACTTGTTCGCCTGCTCGGGATCTTCACCTTGACCAGATACTCCATGGCGCAGCCTCCGCCTCCTTGCGTGGCAGTTTGCGCACCCAGATGGGCGCAAGACAGCAGTTCTCCAACACTGTCAGATGGGGGAAGAGGTTAAAGTGCTGAAACACCATCCCCACCTCCTTGCGCACCAGGTCGATATGCTTGACGTCATCGGTCAGCTCCGTGCCATCGACGATAATCTGCCCCTGCTGATGCTCCTCCAGCCGATTGATGCAGCGGATCAGGGTCGATTTTCCCGATCCAGAGGGGCCGCAGATAACGATACGCTCCCCTTTGCACACTTTTAGATTGATCTCCTTGAGCACATGGAACTGGCCGTACCATTTGTGCATCCGGTTGATCTCAATCACAACCTCATGAGAGATATCCATTTTATTTGCGCCGCTTACACACTCTTTCGCCATTTTATTCTCCAATTCTTTATTTCAGCGCTTGTGGCCGGTATGCAGCTTACGTTCAAGCGACATGCTGTAGCGTGACATGCTAAAGCAGAAAATCCAGTAGACAAAGGCACAGAAGACGTAGCCTTCCACCGAGAAGCCGAGCCATTTCGGATCGGTTGCACCCATCTGAACCACACCAAGAAAATCAAACAGGCCGATGATCAGCACCAGCGTGGTGTCTTTAAAGAGGCCGATGAAGGTGTTGACGATGCCGGGAATTACCAGCTTCAGCGCCTGGGGCAGAATGATCAGGCCCATCTTCTTCCAGTAGCTCAGGCCCAGGGCATCGGCTGCCTCATACTGACCACTGGGGATCGCCTGCAGGCCACCACGCACCACTTCCGCCATGTAGGCCGATGAGAAGAGCGCCACACCGATCAGGCAGCGCAGCAACTTGTCAAAGTTGACCCTTCGGGCAGAAACAGCGGCAGCATCACCGATGACATAAAGAGTACGGTGATCAGCGGTACACCACGCCACAGCTCAATAAAGGCGACGCAGATGGAGCGTACGATGGGCATCTCCGAACGCCGCCCCAAGGCCAGCACAATACCGAGAGGGAAGGAGCGACAATGCCGATAATGGCGATCACCAGGGTGAGCATCAGACCACCCCACTTTGCGTCTCAACCTCTGCCAGACCAAACGCAGCCCCCCGCCAACAGGTAGTAGGCGATCACCGGATAGGCAAACAGCAGCAGCGTAGCCAGGAGTCCCTTCCACCTGAAGGCGTTGATAAACAGTGGCACCATCATGCGATCAACAGCAGCGCGGCAAAGTTGATACGCCAACGCTCCACCTCAGGATAGAAGCCGTACATAAACTGGGCAAAGCGCATCTTGATAAAAACCCAACAGGCGCCATCGCCGGTACAGGAGTCCCGGGTCTCGCCGGAGAGGGTTGAGTCAAGAAAGACCCAGCTGATAACCGGGGGAACAATAAGGTAAACAAGGTAGAGGGCAAACAGTGTCAGGAGACTGTTAACCCAGGATGAAAAGAGGTTCGCACGCAGCCAGCCGATAACGCCCACGGTAGTCGCCGGCGGCGCCATGTCCGGGTGCTTGCCCAGCTCATAGGGTGTGGTTTCACTGCTCATAATTATCTCTCCACCAGCGAAATTCTAGCGTTATACCAGTTCATAAAGAGCGATATAAGCAGGCTGATCGTAAGGTAAACGCCCATGGTGATGGTAATCACCTCAATCGCCTGGCCGGTCTGGTTGAGTACCGTACCGGCAAATACCGACACCAGCTCAGGGTAGGCGATAGCCGCTGCAAGAGAAGAGTTTTTGGTCAGGTTGAGATATTGGCTGGTGAGCGGCGGAATAATCACCCGTAACGCCTGGGGAAGGATAATCAGCCGCAGGGTTGGCCCAGACCTCAGGCCGAGTGCGCGGGCCGCCTCGGTCTGGCCGTGACTTACAGACTCAATCCCGGCACGTACAATCTCGGCGATGAATGAGGCGGTATAGATACTCAGGGCAAAGAGCATGGCGACAAATTCAGGAATCATCACCAGGCCACCAACGAAGTTGAAACCCTTGAGCGCGGGATACTCCCAGGTCAACGGAAAACCGACCACTGCAGCAGCCAGCAACGGCAACCCTACAAGCAGTCCAACGGAGGTGAGAAATACCGGAAACTGCTCACCGCTTCTCTCCTGTCTTTTACGCGACCAGCGGGACAAAACCACAACACCTATAATGGCGGCGATAAGGGCGTAACCGATCAGAGAGCCCCCTTCACCGAAGAGCGGCATTGGTGAGTAGAAGCCCCGATTATTGAGGAAGAAGGTATCATTGAGATTTACGCTGCTACGGGGGTGTGGCAGCGCCCGCAACACGGCAAAGTACCAGAAGAAGATCTGCAACAGCAGCGGTATGTTACGGAAGGTCTCAATGTAGACCATCGCCATCTTCGATATGACCCAGTTGCTCGAAAGCCGTGCCACACCGATAAGCACACCAAGAATGGTGGCTAAAATGATACCGAGAAAAGCGATCAGAAGCGTGTTCAGAAGCCCGACCAGAAAAGCCCTGCCGTAACTCGACTCCTCTGAATACTCAACCAGGTGGGTAATAATGCCGAAGCCGGCGGTGCTATCAAGAAAATCAAAACCGGAGGCAATTCCCTGACGCTCAAGATTGGCTACCGTATTGCCGTAAATGGTATAACCAAAAAAGAGTACGGCAGAGAGGATTACTGCCTGAAACAGCAGTGCCCGGTAGGTGGGGTTGTTCCAAAAAGCCGCCTTTGCAGGCGCGATAATGGGGGTATCTTTATCCACAGCTCTATCCTGTTTTTATTCAGATCATGGAACAAAAAGATAACGGTTGTGTAACTATTCAGCTCAGCACTGAACACCGTACTCGGGGTCGGAGTCGATTGCGCTGGAATAGCGACTGTTTTCTGACATATTCAACGCAATCGACTCCGACCCCTGCCGCACAACCCGGTAACCATTCAGCAATCCCTAAAATAAGAGGCTGCTGAATAGTCACATCCATTCATCAAACCGACTTAACTGAATAATCGATGAAAAAAAACCTGCCCCGTGGGGCAGGTTTTCTCCGTTGTAATTAACGGATAGGCGGAGCGTACTGCAGGCCACCCTTGGTCCAGAGGGCGTTAATGCCACGCTGGATGTTCAGAGGCTCAATCGTCAGGTTACGGGCAAAGGACTCGCCGTAGTTACCGACCTGGGCAACGACGTTGCCACACCAGGTGGCACTCAAGCCAAGATTCTTGCCGGCATCACCCTCTTTACCCAGAAGACGCCTGATACCAGGATTGTCAGTGTTCATCATGCTGTTAACATTAGCGGCGGTAACGCCCATCTCCTCTGCATTAAGCATGCAGTTATGGGTCCAGCGGTTGACGTTGAACCACTCGTCATCACCCTGACGTACTACCGGGCCAAGAGGCTCTTTGGAGATCACTTCAGGCAGAACGATATGCTCACCGGGGTTTTTCAGTTTGATGCGCTGGGCATAGAGACCGGACTGGTCAGTGGTGTAGACGTCACAACGACCGGCGTCATAAGCGGCGACAACCTCATCAGCCTTCTCGAAGGCGATAACCTTGTAGTCCATCTTGTTGGAGCGGAAGTAGTCAGCCAGGTTCAACTCGGTGGTGGTACCGGTATTGGTACAGGCGGCGGCACCGCTCAGCTCCAGGGCGCTCTTCACACCCAGGCTCTTGCGTACCATGAAGCCCTGACCGTCATAGTAGTTGACGCCAGCAAAGTTGAGGCCCAGGGCGGTATCACGAGTTGCTGTCCAGGTGGTGTTGCGTGAGAGGATATCGATCTCACCGGACTGCAGTGCGGTGAAGCGCTCTTTGGCTGAAAGTGGGGTGAATTTGACCTTGCTTGCATCATTGAAGATAGCAGCGGCAACAGCACGGCAGAAATCGACGTCGATGCCAGCCAGTTGCCCTTGTCATCAGCATTGGAGAAGCCGGGGAGACCCTGGCTGACTCCGCACTGTACAAAGCCCTTGGCTTTTACCGCATCAAGGTTCGCACCTGCAAAAGCAGTGGTTGAGAATGCCGCAGCCAGTGCCACGGTGGAAGCAATAGTATGGAGTTTATTCATAATTCTTTAGTTTCCCTGGTTTCTTTAATCTGTTGTTACGGGATCGAGGAGCGCAACGCCTGGTGGCGTACACACCTCACCCTCCTCTTCAGTTTCGAAGCCATACAGACCATCTTCCCGTTGCACCCCTTTCATATAGGTTATTAGGCTGTCTCGTTATTAGAGGAAGACCGCTGGCTGGACAAACTCTAATCCGCCTCACCTCTTACTGCAAGTAGAACGAGGTAAAGTGGCGGTCTGCACCCCAGGGCGACAAGTCATTGCTAATATAGCCACCCTAATACCGGCGGCCTACCGCCATCTTGCACCGTTTTGGTGCGTTCAAGAGGTATCTACCGCCTTCTGAGTGCGTTACATGGAGCGCCTGATCGCACCGTGAGACGCAGACAGGATAAATCAAGGCGCTTTGTCGATTGATTATGATCTGAGTCAAATAGTTGTCAGATTTGTGTGTAACTTCTCAACAATTCTGAGCGGATGGATAATTCCTTGGCAGAATTGGCAATTGAATCTACAAACCCAGCCGTAGGAGCGAACTTGTTCACGATTGGCTTTGATACGAGTTCTTCGCGAACAAGTTCGCTCCTACGGTCAACTTCATGGTTGTTATGCAAATTCACTCAGTCTATTAATACGGCAGAATTACTCTCCTTTTCGCCCCGGAGCAACTTTCCCCAACCAGGCCCGCACCGTCGCAATCAGCGTATCGTCGAGGCCACGAAAAAAATGGTCGGCCCCGGCAATTTCAACCTGCCGGTAATCGCTGTTTTTGGCCCTTCCCGCCGCCTGCCTGCGCTCACGGGCACTGCCCAGTACCGATGGAATATCCTGACTTCCATAGATATCGAGGATCGGCAGCTGCAACTTCTGCAACGCCCCCAGGGTACCGCTGCTCTTCTCGCCCTTATCAGCACCCAGGCCCACCGCCGCCAGCGCCAGCACCTCCTGCGGCCCGCCGGCGGCCAGATACTCCACCGCCATGCGCGAACCTAGGCTATGGCTGATGATGACAATATTGTTGACCTCCGCCTGTTTCAGATAGTTTACAGCGGCGGCTATGCGCGGCCCGGCCTCGGGAATCAGATCACGGTAAGCACCGGGAGACGCCTCTGCCGAAGCGACGGGGAGCTGAATCGAAAGGGTGCGCCAACCGTAGGCGGGCAGCTCTGTACGCAGGGGCTCAATCACCTCGCTCCAGAGTGGGTGGGCACCACGGCCATGAAGAATAATCGCCGCGCCGAGAGCGTAGTTGCTCTCCTCTTCGGTATAAACGGCGAGAAACTCAACTTCTCCCGCCTGCAGCCTGATCGGTTCCCCCACCAGAATAGTCTCCTCAATCTCAGCAGCTATGCGCTGTTCCCGCGCCAGATCAGAAGCCGACACCGTAGTGGACAGAGAGAGAAACAAGAGCAGCAATAACCAACGCATATCAACCTCCTTAGAGCGAGTTAACCCCATCATCCCGACCAAGAATGGGGTCTGGGTAAAATCAGGTTATCTTATGAATACCATAAGTTACTATTTTCTATAGAGTTATTACAAGAAGATTTGAGTGAAAAATGATCCGGCATAGGGTACAGTGGCCGCCGATTTGTTATTTCACAGTAACTTCTTAATCATCCAATACGGATGGAAACTACCCCAAAACGGGGTGTAGTGACACCATAGTACGGATTTTGAGAAATTGCTTTTCACAGCCGTTATTCAGGCCGGAGGCATCACAAAATGACAGACTTCAAGATCGCACCCTCAATTCTCTCCGCCGATTTCGCCAAGTTGGGTGAAGAGGTGGACAACGTTCTTGCAGCAGGCGCGGATATCGTCCACTTCGATGTAATGGACAACCACTACGTTCCCAACCTCACCATCGGCCCGCTGGTCTGTGAGGCACTGCGTAAGCATGGCGTCACCGCCGGGATCGATGTCCACATGATGGTCAAACCGGTGGATCGCATCATCCCCGACTTCGCTAAGGCGGGTGCTGACTATATCACCTTCCACCCGGAGGGCAGCGAGCACATCGACCGCTCACTGCAACTGATCCGCGAGCACGGCTGCAAGTCAGGACTGGTGTTCAACCCTTCCACTCCCTTGAGCCATCTCGACTATGTGCTGGATAAGGTGGATATGATCCTGATTATGTCGGTCAACCCCGGCTTTGGCGGCCAGAGCTTCATCCCCGCCGCCATGGACAAACTGCGCGCCTGCCGCAAACTGATCGACGACTCCGGCCTCGATATCCGCCTGGAGATCGATGGCGGCGTTAAAGCCGACAACATCCGTGAAATCGCCGAAGCGGGCGCCGACACCTTCGTCGCTGGCTCCGGCATCTTCGGCAAAGCCCAAGCGTCCGACCCCAACCACTACAACACCATCATCCAGCAGATGCGGGATGAGTTGGCTAAGGTGGGTTGATTAAGGCCGGACGCAGAGATCGCAAAGAAGACGCAGAGGACGCGGAATATTTCATGGATGAAAATGCTATTGCAACAGCGGTAATCGGCGCGGCCCTTGAGGTTCACTGTGTTGTGAGGGGTCGGAGTCGATTGCGTTGAATATGTGGAGAAATACCCGCTATTTCAGTGCAATCGACTCGACCCCGGGTGTGAACCCTATTATCGATAGGTTTCAACTCCGAAACTTGAGTACATAAGACTCCGCGACCGCTGCGTCTCCTCAGCGAACTCTGCGTCCTAAAGTGAACGACTATGAACAAACCAAAACTAATCCTTATAGACCTCGACGGCACTCTGGTAGACAGTGTGCCTGATCTCGCCTTTAGCCTTAACCAGATGATGGAGCAGCTTGGCCGCCCCACCTATAATGAATCTCATGTACGTAACTGGGTGGGTAATGGCGTGGAGAAGTTGGTCAAGCGCGCCCTGACGGATGACCTGGATGCAGAGCCCGGCAGTGAAGATTTTGACCACGGCTACCCCCTCTTTATGGATAGCTATGAGAAACACAACGGCGAACGATCAACACTCTACCCCGGTATCCGCGAAGGTATAGACCAGTTGAAAGCCGAGGGCTACACCCTTGGCTGCGTCACCAACAAAGCAGCCCAGTTCACCATCCCACTACTCAAGGCACTGGCATCCATGATGATTTCAGCATTGTCATCAGCGGTGACACCTTGCCGAAGAAAAAACCCGACCCCATGCCGCTGCTCCATGCCGCCAACGAACTCAACGCCACCCCGAAAGAGTCGATGATGGTGGGTGACTCAATGCACGATGTCGCCGCCGCCCGTGCTGCCGGTTTTCAGGCAGTGAGCGTCCCTTATGGCTACAACCACGGCATCGACATCCGCGAAGCCAAACCAGATGCGGTGATCGAGAGCCTTGCCGAGCTGCCTGGACTGATTGCTGGGCATGGATAAAAAACAGGACGCGAAGATCGCGGAGTAGACGCAAAGGGTGCAGAGGGAACACTGTTGTAACGTAACTATTCAGCTCACCCCTGAAAACCACAGTTATGGTGGTACAGAGGTGTTGTAGGAGCGAACTTGTTCGCGATTGGCTTCGTAGGAGACTCTTCGCGAACAAGTTCACTCCTACACCTTAGTTCCTGACTACCGTGCTGAATAGTTACGTTATTTTCTTACTATCCATTTGAATGGTGTACGGGCTGTAAACCCTGTTTAATAGTAAGGAATGTATATGGCCAAGTCAACGGAGTCATAGCAAGCTAAACAGCTTGGTGTTTGCCATTTAGAAGCTGTTGCGATCAGGGCGGCCGTCTGGTTGGATCTTCAATCAACCATTTTCACGTACCAACCTAAACCCGAGGTCGTCATCACTCTTTATCGCTTTGGCCTTTGCCCTGCTGAAAGAGCTACCCGCTTCCACACCGAAGTACCAGGAACCGCCTCGCACGACGCGACTCTTACATTTGTCACCACTGCCGCTCCCGGTGGTTTCACCATTCGCTGGTGTGCTCTGAAAATTGGGACTCCAGCAGTCCTCAACCCACTCCCATACATTGCCGTGCATGTCGTGCAGACCAAAAAAGTTGGGAAGAAACGAACCTGCCGGTGCGGTATGCATCCATTGATCCTTCCCGGTCACCAAACCATCGCAGCATTTTTCTGTACCAAAGTTGCCCCACTCCCAACTCCCGGTATTGCCCCAGGGGTAGTTGGTATCGGTTCCCCCCCGGGCTGCGTACTCCCACTCCGCCTCCGTCGGCAGGCGAAACTTCTGCCCTGTTTTCCGGTTAAGTTTGCTTATGAACTCCTGCACCTGATCCCAGCTCACACTCTCCACAGGGTAGTCGTCGCCAAGCCAAATTCTGCCGGATTCTTACCCATCACCCTCCTCCACTCCCTCTGGGTCACTTCGTATTTTCCAAGTTTGAAGGGTTTGATCTTTACCTTGTGCAGCGGTTTTACGTCACTCTTACCGCCTAAGGTGTATTCACCACCCGGTATAGTGACGAACACCATGCCAGTGTAGGTTTCGGTGGTAATATTCAGGAGTTGCGGTTGGGCTGTTTTCTCCTGCTCTGTTTCGCTTATTTGACGGGTCTCTTCGGCAGCTCTTTCGGTAGCTGCCGAGTTGCAGGTATAACGATGGCCGCACCTATGCCCGCAAGCACTACGGCCGCTATCCACCAGAGGTTTTTCCCTGGTTTGCCTGTTGGTTGCGATGGCACCGGCGGGGGGGGTGATCTCTTCGCACCCACCTGCTGCTGTTCCCCCCTGGGCATGGCATTGCCTTCATCTTGGAAGAGGTGCAGTTTTTCCCCCGTACTTTTCAGCCAGGGATTTTGCCGGTGTTCCAGGCCACTCTCATCCAGCAGTTTTGCCATCTGATCTTTCACCTTGGCCAACAGATCATCGTTGAGCAAAACCTGGCCGCCCCGCCGCTTCTCCTCCAGCAGTGTCTGCTGGAGTGAGAGGCTGAACAGGCCTTGACCATGGCTCTCCAGTTCCAGAGCACGTTCGTTTTCGTCACAGCTGCAGAGCATGGCTGGAGGTGGCCCACAGGGTCTGCGACCGTCGGTGGCAGCGCCGATATCCCGCAGATTACCGATACCCTGTAACCCACTACCCTGCATGGCTCCACCCGTAGCATCCCGGAACCCCTGCCTCACATCATTGCGGCAGGCATCGATAATAAAGAGGCGTTGCAGGCCGGTTTTTTCGGTACGTTTTACCAGTTGATTGATCGGGATCGCCTGGTGGAGATCCTCCAGCTCTTGGCGGCTGGCTCCTGGGCAGAGCAGCAGATGCCGGTTCTGAAACTCGACACCATGGCCGGCGAAGAAGAAGAGCAGCAGGTCGCCCTCACACAGCCCCGCCTTGACCTGATCGAGGGTATCGAGCAGGTGATCTTTATTGGGATTGATAAGGTGGCGGACGGTGTCAAACTGAAGCTCGTACTCAAACAGTCCATTGAGTTTGACCGCATCGGCCACGGCGTATTTTAGTGGCGGCAGAGCGCTGTATTTATCGATACCTACAATGAGGGCGGCACGTTTCATTCCATGTCCTTTGTTCTTTTTTCTTTGCTGTTGTCGACCTGTTGTTTGAGGATGTGGGGCGGTCTGTTTGTCATTGTACTCTATGGCGCTGCTTTGTGATAAATGCTCTGTTTTGGTTTTTGTCTGGCTGTGCCGGCGGGGTGGAAAAGACACTCCCTTTTATGTGTAGGTGGGTACCCAGGGATCGGCGCTCCGTAGTGCTGGTTACCCGCCTTCGCGGGTATGACGATAAGGGGCGCTAGTATGACAATTACTACCC
>MOXF01000019.1_pt1 | contig 18650 bp, 24 predicted proteins | sample 1471201 | NCBI WGS metagenome assembly MOXF01 (sample SAMN05358035, study PRJNA327811) | mollusc metagenome | isolation source: Phylotype B (NB1) bacterial symbionts from gill | host: Thyasira cf. gouldii | place: Canada: Bonne Bay, Newfoundland | collected 2010-08
CAGGCGAGGTTAAGGTGGAGCAGGATTTGCGTTCCTTGCTGGTCCAGTTGACTTTTCACTACTGGATCCCTCCCCTTCTTTGCAGTAGGCCTGATTTTTCTGGTGGTGGCGGTGGCCGACACCTATTCGACAGTGCTCGTCGCCCTGATCATACGCCCCTTGATCGGCGCCAGCAGTGCCGCTGGCAGACATATGAAGCGTGGTGCTGTCGTGGTATTCGAGTCCACGGTCTACCCGGGTGCCACAGAGGAAGTCTGTATTCCTGAGTTGGAAGCCCAGTCGGGTATGAAGTGGATGGAGGATTTTCATGTAGGCTATTCCCCGGAACGCATTAATCCAGGGGACAAGGTCAATCGACTGGAGACTGTAGTTAAGGTAGTTTCAGGCGATGATGCTGATACCCTGGAGAAAGTTACCGCTCTGTATGAGTCGGTGGTCGAAGCTGGGATCCACCCAGCATCCAGCATCAAGGTTGCAGAGGCCGCCAAGGTTATTGAAAACACGCAACGTGATCTTAACATCGCCTTGATGAATGAGCTGGCAGTCATTTTCGACCGTATGGGCATTGATACGCTCGAGGTGCTGGAAGCCGCAGGGAGCAAGTGGAACTTCCTGCCTTTTCGCCCCGGTTTGGTGGGGGGGCACTGCATTGGCGTTGACCCCTACTATCTGACCTTCAAAGCTGAGATGCTGGGATTGCACCCACAGGTAATCCTGGCCGGGCGTCGTATCAACGACGATATGGGTCGCTTTGTGGCCGAACGCACTATCAAGCATATGATTGCCAATGGCGGTGCTATCAAGGGCGCCAAGGTGACGGTGCTGGGTCTGACCTTCAAAGAGGATTGCCCTGATCTGCGTAACTCCCGCGTTATTGATGTAATTGACGAACTGAAAAGCTACGGTGTAGAGGTTCTGGTGCATGATCCACAGGCCCACCCAAAAGAAGCGAAACAGGAGTACGGTGTCGATCTACTTACCTGGGATCAGCTACCCGAGGCACAGGCGATTGTCTTGGCCGTCGCCCACAAGGCTTTCCTTAACCTTTCCATTGAGAATTTCCAAGAGAAGCTGGTGGGCAAGGGTTTGGTGGTCGACGTAAAATCTGTGCTAGATCAGCAGATTTTTGCCACAAGAGGTATACCGTTGTGGAGATTGTGAGAATAGCACAAGTGTAATGATTACCTATTGGTTCCACCCTGGCGCTGCTACTGGATCGTGGTGACAGAGTCTGCAGGATTTAATGTCAACGACTACATGTGCGACGGCATTCGATACAATTACGGCAGAAAGACCTGCATCCTCGAAACCAGCATCGACTATGCCCATACCATCGTGAAATAAAAGGCCTCATGTTAGAGGCTATTCAATCAATATTGGCAAGACAAAAACCAGACACTGCTGCATAAAACAGTCGAAATAAAATGACGTTAATTACCGTGGACAATAAGATTAAAAATGTATTAGTCACGGGAGGTGCTGGTTATATCGGATCACATACGTGTGTAGAACTTTTAGAGAATGGCTACGCTGTTGTTGTGGTTGATAACCTGTGCAACAGCAAGTTTACATCTATTGAGCGAGTCCAGAAAATAACTGACAGGCCAGTTATTTTTGTACAAGAAGATATTCGTAATAAACAAGTGATCGCCCAGATTTTTGAAGAGAATGAAATCGACGCTGTTATTCATTTTGCGGGTCTAAAAGCAGTTAGTGAATCTGTGTCGATGCCTTTGGATTATTATGAAAATAATCTGACTGGTACTCTCGCGTTGCTGGAAGTAATGAAGCGTTCAGGGGTGAAGAATATCGTATTCAGTTCATCAGCCACAGTCTATGGTGAATCCACTTCTCTGCCCATCAAAGAAGACTTTCCTCTTTCAGCCACTAACCCATATGGCAGGTCTAAGCTGATCATAGAAGAGATTCTGAAAGATCTCTATAAATCAGACAAAGATTGGAATATCTCTATTCTGAGGTATTTTAATCCAGTCGGTGCACACCAGAGCGGTTTGATTGGAGAAGACCCAAATGGTATTCCAAATAACTTGATGCCCTATATTTCACAGGTTGCAATAGGACAGCTCGAGAAACTGTCTGTCTTCGGTGGGGACTATCCAACCAAAGATGGTACGGGTGTACGCGATTACATCCATGTTGTTGACTTATCCAAAGGCCATATCAAGGCATTGGAAAAACTTGTAACAGATCCAGGTTGTATAATACATAACCTTGGCACAGGTCAGGGATACTCTGTTTTAGAAATGGCCAAAGCTTCCATATAGCAAGCAATAGGGATGTACCATACGAAATTATTGATCGAAGAGAAGGTGATATAGCTGCATGTTATGCTGATCCACACCTTGCGAGTATTGACCTGAACTGGAAAGCAGAAAAAGGGCTTCAAGAAATGTGCAATGATACCTGGAGATGGCAGTATAAAAATCCAAAAGGATACGTGTAAGTAATGCTATGCTAATAAGCTATACATATTGTAACTATTCAGCATTATTCAGTAACTGTTCAGATTGTCCCTGAAATCCGTCAGCTCAATGCGAAAAATGTGAGTTTACAACTGTAAATTATCATTTTGTAATGTAGAAATGGCGGATTTTAGGGGTGAGCTGAATAGTTACGTTTATTTTAAAATAAACTGGTACCTGAATAGTTACTATTTTTTTTCATGAGCACTCAAGTGACCCCACCGAATAGCGCCTTCCCAAGCATCATTACTCTGCTGAGTCAGCTTTTTCGCCACATCAGTGGTCGGCGTCGTCGACAATTCGTGTTGTTGCTCGGTTTGACTGTACTCAGCTCCTTTGCGGAAGTCGTCAGCCTTGGTGCAGTCTTGCCCTTCGTAGGCATTCTTACCCAGCCGGATCAAGTGTTTGCTTCCCCCTTGATGGCCGGTGTTGTTAAATCAATGGGTTTTACATCAGGCGCTGAACTGGTGTTGCCTCTCACCATTGGTTTCGCGATGGCCGCCCTGATTGCGGGCGGACTGCGTTTGCTGTTGCTGTGGGTAAGCATCCGGCTAGGAAATGCTACTGGTGCTGATCTCAGTATTGAGGTCTATCGACGAACGCTCTATCAGCCCTACAGCGTGCATGTGGCCCGTAGTAGCAGCGAGATCATCAGTGGCATTACACAAAAGGTTGGCACGGCAACAAGTGTTTTGATATCGGGGGTAGCTGTAGTCACATCAACGGTGCTGTTTGTGGCCATCCTGACCACACTCCTTGCCATTGATCCAACGGTGGCCATTATTGCAGCGGCCAGTTTTGGTTCCGCTTATGGAGTTATAGCGTGGATTACCCGTCGCCGACTGGTACACAACAGCCAATGCATTGCAAAAGAGCAAACACAAGTGGTCAAGTCGCTACAAGAGGGTCTTGGTGCTATTCGCGATGTACTTCTGGATGGAGCCCAGATGGTTTACTGTAATGTCTATCGTAAGGCAATCCTTCAGCTGCAGCGGGCCAGCGGTGAAAATACGTTCGTAAATCAAGCACCGCGGTATGCATGGAGGCATTGGGTATGGCATTCATTGCTCTTTTTGCCCTGACCTTGAGTCACCGTACTGGCGGTGTGGCTGCCGCCTTGCCAGTACTCGCGATGCTGGCGCTTGGCGCGCAACGACTGTTACCGCTCATGCAACAACTTTATGGGAATTGGTCGGTAGTCGCAGGGAGCAAGGCGGGGCTGGCTGATGTGCTTGCACTGCTTGATCAACCCATTACCATCAGAGGCCAGCCAACCGGAGCCTGAGCCGCTAGCACTAAAGGATTCCATTCAGATCGAAAACATCTGCTTTCGCTACGGAAGCGAAGGGGCTTGGGTGTTGGATGGCATCAATCTAATAATAGCCAAAGGAGCAAGAGTCGGCTTTGTCGGAAGCACTGGCAGTGGCAAGAGCACGGTGCTTGATTTGGTGATGGGTTTACTAGAGCCAACCCATGGACGAATTTTGGTGGATGGGCAGCCCGTCAGTCATGAGTATCGGCGCGCTTGGCAACGCACAGTCGCCCATGTCCCACAGAGTATTTTCCTCGCCGATGCCTCTGTTGCAGAGAACATTGCGTTTGGAGTCCCACCACAGCTGATCGATCTTGAAAGAGTGCGCAGGGCAGCAGAGCAAGCTCATATTGCTGAATTTATCGAAAGTCGTCCCCATGGTTATGGTGAGATTGCTGGCGAACGTGGCGTGCGCCTTAGTGGGGGCCAACGCCAGCGCATCGGCATAGCTAGGGCTCTTTATAAGCAAGCAAGTGTCCTGATTTTTGACGAGGCTACGAGTGCGCTCGACAATGAAACCGAACAAGCATCATGCAAGCCATTGAATCCCTTAGCGAGGAGTTCACTATCCTCATCATCGCCCACCGACTCACCACACTCAAGAATTGCACACAGGTAGTTGAGTTGGGTGATGGAGGCATTAAGCGAATGGGTACCTATGAAGAGATCGTGGCTCAAGCGGAATGAATCTATGAATCAAACAATCCAAAACGCGACCATTCTAGTTACTGGAGCAGATGGTTTTATCGGCTCCCACCTCATCGAGCACTCGTTCGCGCCGGGTATAGAGTGAAAGCATTCGTCCTCTACAATTCCTTTAACTCGTGGGGTTGGCTTGACCATTGCGCATCCGACATAAAAGGTAACTTTGAGGTCTTCGCTGGCGATATCCGTGATCCACACGGCGTTAAGGAGGCGATGAAAGGCTGTGATGCGGTATTACATCTCGCAGCTTTGATCGCGATACCCTACTCATATCACTCGCCGGATACCTATGTCGATACTAACGTTAAAGGCACGTTGAATGTGCTGCAGGCGGCGCGTGAGTTGGGCGTCAAGCGCATCATTCACACCTCGACTAGTGAGGTGTATGGCACTGCGCGTTTTGTGCCGATTACCGAAGATCATCCGTTGCAAGGGCAGTCACCGTATTCGGCGACCAAGATCGCTGCGGATCAGTTGGCCTACTCCTTCCATGCTTCGTTCGGATTGCCTGTCGTCATCGCGCGGCCCTTCAATACGTACGGGCCGAGGCAGTCAGCACGTGCGGTGATCCCAACCATCATCACCCAGATTGCCAATGGCAAGCGGCAAATCAAATTGGGCGCGGTATCACCCACACGCGATTTCAACTATGTACAGGACACTGTGGCCGGTTTCATTGCCGCGTTGAGTTCCGATCACGGCATGGGTGAGGTGGTCAACTTCGGCAGCAATTTCGAGATTTCTGTAGGGGACACGGCCCAACTCATCGCTGAAGCATGAATGTCGAGATCGAAATTGTCACCGACGAGAATCGCCTGCGCCCGGAAAATTCCGAAGTCGAACGCCTATGGGCGGACAACACGAAGGCGCGTGAGCTGTTTGGCTGGACACCCGCTTATGGCGGGCGTGAAGGCTTCAAGCGCGGTTTGGCTGAGACGGCGACTGGATGGCGCGCCCGGAGAACCTGTGTGGCTACAAGGCGGACATCTATAATCTATGATTTCTGCAAACGCGCAGCCAGACAATATTGATTTGCCTAAGGAGATTACCGCGGCCTTGCGCGAAGTCTGTGGTGCCGGCCGAGTCGCGCTGCACGAACCGCGTTTCAACGGTAACGAGTGGGTGTACGCCAAAGCCTGTCTGGATTCGACCTTTGTCTCATCGGTGGGTGAGTATGTCGACCGATTTGAACTGGACTTGGCGGCGTCCACCGGCGCGAATCATTCGGTTGCGGTGGTCAGTGGCACGACGGCTTTGCATATCGCACTTCTGCTGGCGGGCGTGCAGTCCGGTGACGAGGTGCTGGTGCCGGCGCTCACTTTTGTGGCCACGGCTAATGCCGTGCGCTATTGCGGCGCGACGCCACATTTTGCCGATAGCAATGAGCGCACCCTGGGTATCGATCCCATGGCGTTACGCGACTGGTTGCAACAGACAACAGAACAGCGTGCTGGAATCTGTATCAACAAAAAAACGAATCGGCCCATTCGAGTATTGCTGCCCATGCATACCTTTGGCCATCCCTCAGATATGGATGGACTACAAGCCGTGGCTCATGATTATGGACTCGTGCTGGTGGAAGATGCCGCTGAGTCACTGGGCAGTTGGTATCAGGGGAAACACACTGGAACATTGGGTCGCCTCGGCACGCTGAGCTTCAACGGTAACAAGACCATCACCACTGGAGGCGGCGGCGCGATTCTAACCAACGATTCGGATTTGGCACGCAGGGCCAAGCATTTGACCACCACTGCAAAACGTCCACACCGCTGGGCGTATGAGCATGATGAGGTTGGGTTCAATTACCGCATGCCGAACCTCAACGCCGCGTTGGGTTGCGCTCAACTGGAGCAGTTACCTGCTTTTCTGGCTTCGAAGCGCCGACTATTTGAGTGCTACCACAACGTGTTCGAGGGCTTGTCGCAGGTACACTTGATGGCTGAACCCACGAATTGCCAGAGCAACTACTGGTTACAAGCACTGCTGTTGGATGAGTCGGTTGCAGATCAGCGCGATGCCGTGCTCGAGGCAACGAATACCGCAGGCTTCATGACGCGCCCAGCTTGGACACCAATGCATCGCTTGGCACCCTATCAAGACTGCCCGCATGCACCACTGCCGATGGCGGAATCATTGGCGCGGCGGTTGATCAATATTCCTAGCAGTGCGGGGCTGGCATGAAGTCACTGCTGCTCGTTGGCGGTGGCGGTCATTGCCGTTCCTGTATTGATGTGATTGAATCTGGCGTGCAATTTGAGGTGGCCGGTATCGTTGAGCGTGATGGAACCGACTACTCGTCGAGTATGGACTATTCACTACTCGGCACCGACGAAGATGTGCCAAGATTATTGGCGCAATATCCATCGGCATTGGTGACGTTGGGACAGATCAAAAGTCCTGATGTTCGAATCCGACTGTTTGAGAATTTAAAGAGATTGGGCGCCGACTTGCCCGCTATCGTGTCGCCATATGCTTATTTATCCCGCCATGCGCAAATCGCAGCAGGCACCATCGTGATGCATAGCGCTTTAATCAATGCAAAAGCCACAGTCGGTGAAAACTGCATTATCAATAGTCAGGCCCTTATCGAGCATGACGCCATTGTTGAATCGCACTGTCACGTGTCAACCGGTGCAAAAGTGAATGGTGGCGTATACATTGGAACGGGGTGCTTCGTTGGCAGCGGCGCTGTGATGCGTGAAGGTGTGCGTATTGGCTCCCATTGCGTAATCGGGGCAGGCACCGTGGTCTTAGACGATCTTCCAGCGGGCACACTTTTTCGAGGCAAGGAATGAATAGTCGAAAAACACTGATCATAGCCGAGGCCGGTGTCAACCATAACGGTGAGCTTGATGTGGCCAAGCGGCTGATCGAGGTCGCGGCCGAAGCAGGTGCAGATATGGTTAAGTTCCAGACGTTTTCTTCGGATCGCTTAGTGACCGGCAGTGCACTAAAAGTGGATTATCAAAATCAAACCACCGACGCGGCCGAATCCCAGCGCGCCATGCTCAAGCGGCTGGAGTTGACTCGCGAGATGCATGAAGTGCTGATTAAGCATTGTCAACAGCAAGGGATTGCTTTCTTCTCCACGGGCTTCGACACGCAGAGCATCGATTTTTTAATAGAGCTAGGCATTGATTGCATCAAAATCCCCTCTGGCGAGATCACCAACTTACCGTATCTGCACCACATCGGCGGCTTGGGTAAGCCGGTGATTCTATCGACAGGCATGGCCAGGCTGGGTGAAATAGAGGATGCGCTGGAGGTGCTGGAAACCGCCGGCACACCGCGTGGGCGCGTCACGGTGCTTCACTGCAATACCGAATACCCCACGCCGATGAGCGACGTAAACCTGCATGCAATGGGCAATATTAGAGCAGCCTTTGGTGTGGCTGTTGGCTACTCCGATCACACATCCGGCATTGAGGTGGCAATTGCCGCCGTGTCCTTGGGCGCCAGCGTGATCGAAAAGCATTTCACATTGGACCGCAGCCTGCCCGGCCCCGACCACCAAGCCAGCCTTGAACCAGATGAACTCAAGGCCATGGTGCGAGCCATCCACAATATTGAACAGGCATTGGGCGATGGCATCAAGCGCCCAAGTGCGAGTGAACTCAAGAACAAACCCATCGCCCGCAAGTCACTGGTGGCTGCAAGCGTCATTCGAACAGGTGAATTATTTACCGCCGAGAATGTCACCACCAAACGACCCGGCACTGGGATTTCACCTATGCGTTGGGATGAAATTATTGGGCGTAAGGCCGTGCGTGACTTTGCGGTTGATGAGATGATCTCACTGTGAAAAAGATCTGTGTTGTCACGGGTACGCGTGCCGAATATGGACTGCTTCGCTGGGTTATTGAGGGCATTCTGCACTCGACTGAGCTTGAATTGCAGGTGATCGCCACGGGCATGCACCTTTCGCCGGAGTTCGGCCTTACCTATTGCGACATCGAAGCCGACGGGTTCCAGATTGACCGTAAGGTTGAGATGCTGCTGAGCTCTGATACGCCTGTGGGCGTGACCAAGTCGATGGGACTCGGAATGATTGGCTTTGCCGATGCATTTGCTGAGTTGAAACCAGATTTGGTGCTAGTACTCGGCGATCGCTATGAAATTTTAGCTGCGGCCTCTGCTGCGCTGATTGCCCGCATTCCGATTGCCCATCTGCACGGTGGCGAAACCACCGAAGGGGCCTTCGATGAGGCTATTCGTCATTCAATTACCAAAATGTCTCATCTCCATTTTGTTGCTGCCGAGGAGTATCGGCAGCGTGTCATTCAGCTAGGCGAAGATCCAGAACGTGTGTTTCTGGTTGGCGGGCTTGGCATCGATAGTATCCTAAAATTGAAGTTACTGGATCGTGAGGCGCTTGAGGCCGCACTGGAATTCAAGCTGGGTATAAAGAATCTATTGGTCACCTTTCATTCCGTGACGCTGGAGCAAGATTCGGCTTCGAAGCAGATGAGTGAGCTACTTGCAGCATTGGATACGCTTGAAGATACGCACTTAATCTTTACCATGCCCAATGCCGATACTGAAGGACGCGTGCTGTTTCAAATGATTGAAGATTTCGTTGCGCAGCGTCCGCATACCAAGGCATACACCTCATTGGGTCAATTACGATATCTGTCCACGCTTGTGCAGGTTGATGCCGTTGTTGGAAATTCCTCAAGCGGATTGACTGAGGTACCAAGTTTCAAAAAGGCGACGATCAACATCGGTGACCGCCAACGGGGTCGATTAAAAGCCGAAAGCGTGATCGATTGTGCGCCGACTCGGCAAAGTATCGCTGTTGCCTTAAGTCAACCTTATTCTGCGAACTTTCAAGCAATCTTGAGACAAGTACGAAATCCTTATGGTGATGGCGGTGCCAGCGAAAAGGTGGTTAATATATTAAATAACTATGAGATTGAACATATCGTTAAGAAGGCGTTCTATGATTGGCCCGCATGCGGTCTAGTGGTGTAATAAATTGAGCGTGGGGGATTCAATTTGGCGCCAGGGTATCCTGCCGGCTGACTCTACCATCCAGCAGGTCATATGCAACCTGAACGAGTCCTCGATGCAGATTGTCGTGGTGGTCAATGAACGAGGTGAGCTAGAAGGTACGATTTCGGATGGCGATATACGTCGTGGTTTACTGAAAGGACTGGATCTCAATAGCTCCATCGAAAGCATCATTCATCGCAATGCGTTGGCGGTACCTCCAGAGTTAGGGCGCGAGATGGTTACGCAGTTGATGGTGGTCAACAAAATCCAGCAAATTCCAGTGGTTGATGAGCGCCAACAGGTTGTCGGATTGCATCTTTGGGATGAAATCGCCACTCCAACCACTAGGCCCAATCTGATGGTGATCATGGCAGGCGGCAAGGGCACGCGGCTTCTCCATCACACAAAAAATTGCCCTAAACCATTGGTGATGGTGTCTGGCAAGCCGATGCTGGAGCACATCATTGAGCGGGCCAAGTTAGAGGCTTCAGCCGCTTTGTGCTGGCCATTCATTACTTGGGCCACATGATTGAAGATCACTTTCGCAATGGAGATCATCTGGATGTGCAGATCGATTACCTGCGCGAGAAATCACCTTTGGGTACTGCCGGCGCACTGGGTTTGTTAAACCCTCAGCCAGATGCACCGTTTGTGGTGACCAACGGTGATGTTATTACCGATATTCGTTACGGAGAGCTGCTGGATTTCCATAATCGCTACGATGCGACCGCAACCATGGCAGTGCGTGTACACGAATGGCAGCATCCCTTTGGCGTGGTTCAGACGCAAGGGGTTGAAATTGTCGGCTTTGAGGAGAAGCCTGTAGCACGTAGTCATATCAATGCTGGTGTCTATGCATTATCTCCGGACGTGTTGAATGACTTAACGGCAGAAGCCCCATGTGATATGCCAACGCTATTTGAACGCCTACAGGCAAAAGCCAAACGCACGGTCGCCTATCCGATGCATGAGCCTTGGCTGGATGTGGGTAGGCCTGATGACTTGACCCATGCCAACTTTCAAACTGCCAAGAAAATTGAATAATGACCCGAAATGGTGCAAGTGAGAATGGGTGCCGAGTTGATTAAGCGCGTTCTAATTGTAGGCCTCGGCAGCATCGGTAAGCGTCATTTGCGATTAGCCCGGGGATTTTTGCCTGATGCGGATATCCGGGTTTTGCGGCATCAGGTGTGTGCAACAATTCCAGAATATGCAAACGGCGTTTTTTCAAGCCTTGGAGAGGCGGTCGCTTTTGTGCCTCAGATTGCGGTCATCGCAAATCCGGCTACCCACCACGTGGGCTCGGCACTGGCATTGGCCCGGGTGGGGGTGCATCTTCTTGTTGAGAAACCACTGGCTGCAGCGACCGATGGCGTACCGTTGTTGCTTGAAACCTGCCGTGAGCAGGGAGTTGTTTTGTTGGCCGGGTATAATCTTCGCTTTCTGCCGTCACTGCAACGGTTCCGTGACCTGTTAAATGAGAATGTAATTGGCCGAGTGTTATCTGTACGCTGCGAAATCGGGCAATACTTGCCATCTTGGCGTCCAGGTGCCGATTACCGTCAGAGCGTCTCAGCACGTCGGGAACTCGGTGGTGGCGCGCTGCTAGAACTCAGTCACGAGATTGACTACTTGCGGTGGATTTTCGGAGAAATGGATTGGGTGAAGGCTACACTCAGCCGGCAAAGTAGTCTGGAGATCGATGTTGAGGATTCTGCACATCTCATACTCGGTTTTTCTCCTATGACTGACAGGCAAACGCTAATCGGTTCCGTGAACCTGGACTTTGTTCGTCGCGACACCACCCGTATTTGTACCGCAATTGGCGAAAAAGGAAGCCTGCGCTGGAATGGATTGACGGCGGTGGTAGAGCAATTCGAGGCAGGTGCGAAGGCATGGCGGGAACTGTTTAATCATCAACAACAGCGCGATGATAGTTATTTGGCCGAATGGCAGCATTTTCTGGCTTGTTCAAGCGAGCAGCAATCCCCATTGATTACAGGTGCAGACGGTTTAAAGGTCTTGCAGATCATTGACGCGGCACGTCAAGCGTCAGAAAAGGGCTGTCAGGTGCAGATTATTAATACGCAAGAGGTGGCAAGGGGATCTGTATGAATACAGTTGCCTTTATCTTCGCACGTGGCGGATCAAAAGGGCTGCCCGGTAAAAATATCCGGCCTTTGGGTGGTAAGCCACTCATTGCCTGGTCAATTGACCAGGCACTTGCGGTGAAGCGGATAGCGCGGGTAATCGTCTCAACGGACTCACGGGAAATCGCTGATGTGGCTCGTAAGTATGGTGCAGAGGTGCCGTTTATCCGGCCAGAACAGCTTGCCCGCGACGACAGTCCCGAGTGGTTGTCCTGGCGCCATGCACTAAATTATCTGATGGATACGGATGGTGCATTGCCGGAAGCGATGGTCTCGATACCTACCACGGCACCCTTGAGATTACCCATCGATATTGAAAATTGCCTGGATGTATATGAAAAAGGTGATTCAGATATGGTCATTACCGTTACCGATGCCACCGTAGCCCATATTTCAATATGGTAAAAACTAATGTCGATGGCAGTGTCGGGCTGGTTATGCCGCCGCAATCGACTTTAGTGCGCCGACAGGATGCGCCAGTTGTCTTCGATATGACGACCGTTGCCTATGTCGCTCGTCCTGAGTTTATCATGGCCCACAACGCTGTGTTTGACGGGCGGGTGCGGTCAGTTCATGTCCCGATAGAAAGATCAATCGATATTGACACGCTGTTGGATTTTCGGATTGCTGAATGTCTGTCGAATGCCAGAGAACAGAAACTATGACGCTGGTTCGAGTGGATGAAAAAGATATGGCTTCTATGAGTGAGATTTCTTACCGGGATTTGTTCGACTTGAGTGGCAAAGTTGCCGTTGTAACCGGTGGTGCCGGCATCCTTGGGCAATATTTTTGTGCCGGGCTGGCTGAATCTGGTGCCAGTGTTGCAGTGGTGGACTTGGAGTGTGAAAAGGCCCAGGAATTAGCCCAAGAGCTTATTAGACGTTACGGGATAAGGGCTATCGGATTGGGTTGTGATGTATCGGATCCGATCTCTGTGAACGCAATGGTTACAACAGTTACTGCAGAATTTGGAGAAATAAATATTCTTCACAACAATGCCGCAGGTAAATCGGATGACCTGGATGCATTCTTCGCGCCATTCGAGGAGTACAGCCTTGATCAGTGGCGCAAGATTATGGCTGTCAACATAGACGGCATGTTTCTGGTTGCGCAGGCAGTTGGCAAGCAGATGGTGGCGCAAAGTAAAGGGGGCAGTATCATCCAAACTGCCTCGATCTACGGCGTAATGGCACCAGATCATCGTATCTATGAGGGCTCTTTTTACCTGAACCGGCAGATCAACACACCAGCAGTCTATACCGCATCCAAGGCTGCTGTGATCGGGTTGACTAAACATCTGGCAACCTACTGGGCTGAAAAAGGTATTCGAGTGAATACGCTGTCACCGGGTGGCACGGAAAGCGGGCAAAATGAGGAATTTAGGCGGCGATACTCAAGTCGGGTTCCAATGAATAGAATGGCAGAGGCACATGAGATGGTCTGCGCATTACTTTACTTAGCATCGAATGCATCTAGTTATGTTACCGGGCAAAATATTGTCGTAGATGGCGGCTTAAATTGCTGGTGAAAGGATGATTTGTAATACTGTCGTCATCCCACAAATTATACTAAGTGTAGGAAACTAAATGATAAATCCCATTTTCAATAATATTTCATCACTGTTATGCATTAATTGCGGTGCGAGTGATTGGGATATTCATAATGAAGCCTTAAATTGTAGAGCTTGTGGGCATACTTACCCGATTTCTAGTGGCGGAAAGATAATTGCCGCTGAAGATTGCATTAATGAGAAAAAATGGGAAGATGCTAGTGCCGGGTTCGATCTTTTTAAGATGATCCAAAACCGATAAAAGTTGACTAAGTTGGGCGGTCCAAGAATCATAGACCTGCGAGAGAATCTTGGAGTTAATGGAGTTGCGATTAATCTTGGTTCAGGCCAAGATAAATATGATGGATTTATAAATATTGATTTAGGTGTTTATTCTTCTGTACATATAGTTGCAGATTTGAAAAATGTTCCTTTTGTCAATGATTCAGTAGAGTTGGTTGTATCAAATAGTGTACTCGAGCATATTTACGACTACGAACCAGTCATTGATGAAGTGTTCCGAATTTTAAAAAAAGGAGGACATTTTTATTTAAGCGTACCAAATGTATGTTTGAGGCATCACAAATATGATTACCATCGTTGGACAACGCCCGGGTTACATAATCTTTTTGAAGGGAGATTTGAGATAGTCGATAGCGGCGCATGCCGAGGAGTGGCTTACGCATTAATAACTTTTGTTGAGGCTTTGGTTGCGTACAAGATTAAAAATAGAGTGCTTTTGGCATCGGTAAGATTCTTGTGGAGATGGGTAAGTCGCCCATTATTTTGGATTCGTGATGAAGCTAACGAAGAATATCAGGCAATGTCCCAAACTATTTATGTATTAGGGAAAAAGCTGTGAAGTTTGGAGAGGAGTACACAAAATACTGGGCATCTGCAGTAAATAAGTCAGTGGACGGAACAGTGATTGCTGGTGCTAAGGAGGCTAAGCACTTTCTGGATTATTTTAATATAAAAAGACAGTGCTCTGTACTCGATCTTGGCTGCAGCGTTGGGCGCATGCATGGTGCCTCTCAGATTATTTTGACCATATATATGGCGTTGATCCTGACCTTTTTGCGGTAGAGAAGGCGCGACTTGAACCATATGTTGAAGTTCATCAAGGCACCGCTGAAGATACGGGTTTCGACAGTAGTTTTTTTGACTTTGTTTTTTGCTGGGCAGTATTTGATGTGGTTGATCATGCAAAAGGTTTTAAGGAAGCCAATCGGATCCTTAAAAGTGACGGGAAATTATTGTTTAGTGGAAAGAATAGCAATTATTACCCAGATGATGTTCTTGCATTTAAAGCCGAAAAGAATGCATTCTTGAAGGGTTTTCCTGGCAGGTTTACAAACCTGGATATTGTTTTGAAAAACCTCAAAACGTTTGGTTTTGTGCTGGAAAAGTTATTTATTTTCCCGCGCCGGGGTGATTTTGGGTTACTGAAATATGAAAAGTGCATCCATAATAATGATATTGCACCTGTTGGTTATGAATACCTGATTATTTGTCATAAGGTTATTGATCAACCTGAAGCTGAGTTACCTCTCTCCGGCGCTTTAGATGATAGATATTCAATAACAGCAACAAGGGCTGCTTTACAAGCTGGACAGGGCAATGCAAAAGAGTTGTTTGAGTCTATAGGAATAAATTGAGAGTGGTAGCTAAAAATATACTCTACGTGGTCCATTGCATCGACACAGAGGGCCCGCTGAATGAAACCCTTGATGCAACTTTTGAACGCCTATGGTCAATATTTGGAGTAAAACTTGCTCCGACAAAAGATAACCTCATGCGCTTGCAAAGGGGTGAGGTTGATCTGGGTGGGAATGAGGAGGCTGTTGCTAAGTGTTTTGCGCCAGAGCTGCTTCGATATAATGCTAGCTGGGGTGATGTTGAAGGAATGCTTGATGAGTTGCTATCAGATGATTTTCGCAGACAGGATGTAGACGATTTCGGTAATGGCTGGATCTATTCATGGCACTGTATGGATCACATGCGTTATCTGGATAATCCTCGGCACAAGGATGTTGGCTATGGAAATATATTCAGGTTTTATAAATCAAAATTATTTGAGTCTGATTGCGAACAGGATGAGCTTAATTGGCATTTTCATCCATTGTCACTAACAAGAAATCCTCTACAGGCCGCAACCAGTTATCTGAATAGCTACGATGTTTTGACTCAAATATTATGCCGTAGAATTTTGGATGACGATTGGTTTCCTGTGGTAAATCGGCCGGGTTTTCATGCTGAGCGGCCAGATTCAAACGCTTTCTTGGAGCAATGGATACCTTTTGATTACGCTAATCAGGTATGCGTGGAGCACAAGACCAACCCGACTTATCAGGGAGGCGCTTTGGGGACTGGGTGCGTGCACCGAAGACTTGGCGGGGCTACCACCCCAGCCATGATGATTATCAGGAGGAGGGTGCATGCCGGCGTTTTATCTTTCGGTGCCTAAATGTGGGTACAAGGCTTCGCTCTTTGACTCAAAACCATGTTCGTCAAGCATTCACGGAAGCGAGAGTGAGCGGGGCGGCAATTCTCTCTTTTGCTGATCATGACTATCGCGATATTCGACCAGATGTAAATGTTGTCCGGCGTATGCTGTCCACGCTTAAGAACGAATTCCCTGATGTGGCTGTTAAATATGCAGGTGCAGAACAGGCCGCAGTTTCTCTACTTGGATATAGTGATAAAGCTTCGCCACAGTTGGGGGTGGAACTAATTGGCGAACAGGTTTTCGTGGAAGTGTTAGGTGGGGAGATATTTGGACCTCAGCCATTCTTGGCAATTAAAACACATGAGGGGAATTATTATCATGATAATCTTGATGTTGTTGAGCCGCGGCGTAAATGGTGCTACGTGCTAGATGAGCAAACAATACAGCTAAAAAGTATTATTAAGCTCGGCGTTGGCACAGCGGGTAGATATGGACAATCAAGCGTTGCTACACTCGAGTTATAATTTATGCCAACGATAAAGCCCCCAATTAAAGACCTGATATATCAGGTGTCAAAACCCGTGCTTGGGAAAGTAAGAAAATTCCACAATATCCATAAAGGTGATTCTTGCTATGTTTTTGGTGATGGTATCTCAATCAAATCAATGGATTTGAGCCTATTTGATGATAAAGTGGCTATAGCATCTAATTACCTTCCTTTGCATAAAGAGTTTGGCAAGTTGGACTGTCGATACTGTGTTGTCGCAGCACCATATTTTTTTAGCCACTTTTTTGGGTATGAATCTATTCAAAGAAGGCATATGAATGGGATGTCTGCTCTATATCGTGAACTGATTGCTAACAACCCCGATAAAAATTTCTTTTTCAACTTGAGTAACTACCCATTTATAGGTGGGGATAATCTGTTCTATATGTTCAAGGATATTCCTGATGATCGATTGCCGGCCGACTATATAAGTAAGCGAATATCCTGCTTTAGTGGGGTTATTCACATGTCTATACTTCTGTCAATCTACCTTGGCTTTGAGCATATATATCTCGTTGGCTTCGACTACACGCATGTACCAAGTCGCAACTGGCATTGGTATGAAAAAGGGAAAGGAATTTTTCGTCCCCATGAGCACGAGAACTACAATAAGGATTTTTTTGCAATAGCAAAAGAATTTATAGACATAACAACTATCACATTAGATGGCACTAGTAATTTTATAAACGCTGTGACGTACAAAGAGCATATCGGCTGCGAACCCGTATATAGAGAAAATACCGAGCTTATTGATGAAAGGTGCTTGAAGGCGCTAGCTACATGGCCTAGTTATACGATTTATTGAAGCAAGCATCACAAACTGTGCAAGTAGAGCTAATTATGATCCAGTACGGCCGACACGAAATAACCGAAGAAGATATAGATGCAGTGATCAAAGTCCTGCGTTCAGACCGTCTTACCCAAGGTCCTTCCGTTCCCTTATTCGAGCGAACTATTGCTAGCTACTGCGGCAGCCAACATGCGGTAGCTGTCAACAGCGCCACTTCGGCTTTGCACATTGCATGCTTGGCGTTAAATCTTGGTCCCGGCGATTGGTTATGGACCAGTCCAATCACCTTCGTTGCCAGCGCCAACTGCGGATTATACTGCGGATCCAAGGTCGACTTTGTTGATATTGACCCGCTTACCTACAACCTGAGTGTGGATAACCTTGCCGAGAAACTGGTTCGGGCTGAAAAAGCCGGAAAGCTCCCCAAGGTTGTGGTGCCGGTACATTTGTGTGGTCAGTCCTGTGACATGGCCGGTATCTACGATCTGAGCAAAAAATATGGTTTCAAGATTATCGAGGATGCCTCGCACGCCATTGGAGGTAAATACAAAGCTGAGCATATCGGCAACTGCCGCTACAGCGATATTACTATCTTCAGCTTTCATCCCGTAAAAATAATAACCACAGGGGAAGGTGGTATGGCGCTAACCAATAATCCTGCATTGGCCGATCTCATGCTGCGATATCGTAGTCATGGCATCACCAGCGATGCCAATGAAATGCACCCCAGGCCTGCTGATGAAATTTGGAATTATCAGCAGATCAGGCTGGGCTACAATTATCGAATGACCGACCTTCAAGCGGCCCTGGGCGTGAGTCAGATGAGCCGATTAGATGAGTTTGTCGAAAAGCGCCATCGCATCGCTAACCGCTATAATGATGAGCTTGCCGATTTGCCAATACAAATACCGTGGCAGCACCCCGACAGTTATTCCAGTTATCACCTGTACCCGATTCGGGTAAAACAGGGTAAAAACGACAGAAGCCAGCGCCAAGTTTACGACGTGCTCCAAGCAGCCGGCATTAATGTCAATCTGCACTACATACCTGTTTACCGACAACCCTATTACGAAGCAATGGGATTCCAGCCAGGTTTTTGTCCAGAATCGGAGTGCTATCACAAGGAAACGCTAAGCATTCCCATGTACCCGACACTGACGAATTCTGACCTGAAAAAAGTCATTTGTGTCCTACATGAGTCGCTTGCATGAAGCTTGTATTCGAAAGCGTCTGGTTTGGCCTGTCATATCAGGTAGCCCTGGGTGACTTAGGATAGTCAAATCCACTAGCCTGACTTGCTGGGCAGACACTGCCTACAGGTGGTCGGATAACAACCGCTGCCCCATTCGGCGAATCACACAGGGGTGTACCTTCGTTAAATGCGCAACTGCGAATCACTACCACCTGCGGAGTAGTGAGCGGGGAAACAGCCTTGTGGAGAAAATGATCCACATTAATCCAGCGCAATCGTCTGCTTTTTTCAGGCACAAATCAGTATTTTTCGCAGCCCTAACAGTCGCTGCCAGCCATGGAGAGCGAAGCGAAGGCTGGTAATCCCCGGTAGTCGTGAGGCCGCACTGCTTACCCGTCGTGCGCGCAGCGCGCCAGAGGGGAAGCAAAGTAGGATCCGAACACGGCGTCCAGTCATTGGGAGCTGACTGCGAAGCGGTAAC
>MOXF01000020.1_pt1 | contig 18531 bp, 19 predicted proteins | sample 1471201 | NCBI WGS metagenome assembly MOXF01 (sample SAMN05358035, study PRJNA327811) | mollusc metagenome | isolation source: Phylotype B (NB1) bacterial symbionts from gill | host: Thyasira cf. gouldii | place: Canada: Bonne Bay, Newfoundland | collected 2010-08
CAAGGATATTATCAGCTACTTTGTACATTATAGTGGATTATCTATAGTTATATTTAGGTTGTATCAATTTGCGAGAACAAGGGAAGGAACTTTTGGGACAGGGCACTAGGGTTATGTTTACTTTGAGCCCCTAACTTCCACCCCGTGTATACTCGTAGAGCTTTGCCTCTTTCAAGTAGGCATAGAAAGAATTATTCATTGCAGCAATAAACCCACGGCGACCATTAAGAAAGTGCCTTTTAAAATGATATGACTTGATGAATGCAATAGGCATTGCGAGAACAAGTTTCAGTAGCGAACTCTTTTTTTCTACTGGCGTATTTCTCTTCTGCTCTAAGAGAGGAGTAGTTGTTTATTTTTTGAAAATATGCGTCCTTAGATCCATTACCCCATATTCATAAATAAATCCCTTGGCCTTGCCTATATTACCAGTCAAGCAAATCGATTCATGGACAAGCTTTTCAGGGTAGTGTCCGAGAGATTTTCGAAAAAATCGGATACGGCTATTATACTTTGCGTATGGGTGATTAAACTCTCCCATGTACTGGCTGCTAATCCTAATATCGAGACCATCAAGAGCATCCATCTCGACAGCATCAACAATTTCCTCCTTCAGAAGATCGCTTATCTCTTCATCGGCATCAAGGTTAAGAACCCACTCGTTAGAACAGAGATTTTTTGCATACTCTTTCTGTTTGGAGAATCCTAGCCACTTCTGCTGATAGATTCCTTTTGTATAGCGACTACAGATATCCAATGTTGCATCCGTACTGCCACTATCGACTACAATGATTTCATCGAAATCTTTCACACTCTCAAGCACCCGCTCGATATGATTTTCTTCATTTTTGCAGATGATATAGACCGATACAGGAATACTCAAAACTTGTTCCTCACTCGTGTAATTTTAAGGTAAAAATCAAAAAAACTCTCAGTGCCAATAACCCCGATGCGCCTAATGGCAAGCGGGGTTTGTGGCTCGTAGATACCTCGCTTTACCACTACTGCGCTACGGTACCCGGCCTTGCCCACCATGTTGATCACATTCTCAGTATATTTGCCATACGGATAGGCGAATGACTGGCAACCATGACCTATCATTTTTTCAACTTCAATTTTAGATGCGACGATCTCATTATATGCATCGCAATCATCTATACTCAAAAGATTTTTGTGGTTAAGTGTATGCGAGCCAAACTCGATCAGATCACTCTTTTGCATCTCCGTGATCTGATCCTGTGTCAGCAAAGCATCAAAATTCCCTTCATAGGATTTTTCCCAGCTATTTTCCGTATAACCAGGCACTAAATAGATCGTCGCTTTGAATGAGTATTTTTTGAGTAACGGAAAGACATATGTGTAGTTGTCATAATAACCATCATCAAAGGTAATGACGAAAGATCTTTCAGGTACTTCTTTGGCATTTACTAACTCTGAGATCGTATACGAATGCCAACCATTATCATGAAGCCACTTCATTTGTCTTTCGAAATCGTCAGGCCTAACACGCCATTTGTTATGTTTTCTGTGCGCTTTTGGCAGCTGCTCTTTTACCATATGGTACATAAGAATTCTTGGATGAGTAGGTGCAACAGGCACTCTCCACCAGTTGAAGCGTAACGAAAAAACAATGACAGCTATCAGTATGATTGCCACACCCGTATATATCATATGCTTTAACTTGCCTCTTCCTAAAGGGAGAAGATGTTACTTCCTCACCGCTGGATACAATTTTTCATGCGCTTTTATGGCCTTACCGAAACCATTGACCCTTACAAATACCAGCCCTTACTTTAGGATCATGCAACTTATCAAAAGGCTGTGAGTTTACACTTTGGCCAACGACTCATACATCGAAATTGTCTCATTTAACATATCACCAAGCAGATACTGACTCTGGGGTTGAACAACGGGCTTGTTCGATAATACTGAAATAACAGTCTCCAGCATCTTCCCCTGATCACAAACAGACACTCTGCCCTGGGGAAACAGGCTTTCCAGCACTTCCCCAACCCCACCATGATCATAGCCGACTACCGGTACACCAAGGCTCAACGCCTCCAGTACAGTTCGACCAAATGACTCTGGTTTCACAGAGAGAGACAACACCATATCTGAAACCGAAAATATCTCTCGAACATCTGATCGGTGTCCGGTAAAAACTATCACACCTGCCCCCAGAGTGGCCGCCCTCTTGCGAATTTCATCTGCATAGGCCTGACGACGGGGATCATCACCCCCAACAATAAGTCCGACAACCGGCAGGCCTGCACCTGTCAACTCTTCAATAAGGTCGATAAAGTGATTGTGTCCCTTGAGACGGGTGAGACGCCTGGAGGGTAATTACCATCCTACCCTTGAGTTGCGAATATTGCGCAAACCAGTCATTCAGCCACTCTGCTGAGGGTTTATAACCAAAGGGAAATACTATTGGATCAACACCCCTGTGAACAACTCTGACCCTCTCCATTGGAGTGTCAGGGTAGTTATCCTGTATATGCTGTCTGATAAATTCTGAGACGGCAATCACCCGTTCGCCCCGCGTCATAATCCGACTATAACGGCTAACCGAATGTGCACCATGCATGGTGCTGACAAACCGTGGACGATCACCAGTCGGCATGTTTTTCCATGCTAGATAAGCAATCCAGGCGGGCAGACGTGAGCGGACATGAATGATATCCACTGACTCCCGTATCAACACCTTCTTAACTTGGGAATCAAACGTAACGTCAAAAGTGATTTTTTACCGATTGGCCAAACATAGTGCTCCGAACCAGCAGCAACCAGTTCATCAACCATGGGCCTCCGGCTGATAATACAATGGAACGGTACCCTCTTTTTACCAGTTCCGCCGCCACTTCGAGAGTGCCTCTCTCGACACCGCCACCCTCCAGTGAAGGCAACAGTTGAACAACCGTTATGTATCGAGCTGCCATTTATCCACTATCCAGTCCACACAGCGCTCTGCTTCCGAAAATGATTCTATGGGTTCAGGCAATGGATCCCCCTGCACCCACTGCCCGAACTCGAGCACAAGCCGCTCTTCCACAAGCCGTCTCAACCCCTGCATGACTCGCCCTCTCTTTTTTATCGGTACGTCGAAAACAGCAACACTTACACCTGATGACAGTGCCTCATAAACCATGGAGACCGAGTCCGCCGTTACCCAAGCAGCTTTAGATTCTGAAAGTGTCTTTGCAACCCAGCCGGGTGGTGTCTCCTCATAAGGAACAAGCATCAAGTTTGGAAGAGTTGCTGATCTTACCATCGAACAAAAACTTGAAGGCGTCCTGCGTGAAGTGGTTAGGATAAAATGCATCTGCGGAGAAGCCTTGACCACTTGTTTCACCTGCTTCAGTAAACTCTCATCACTCCATCCATAGTGACTCGATGGCCCACCAACCAACATCAAACACTGGTCGTCGCGATGAGTCCCTTCTGAAGTCAACGAGTTAAGAACCCCCTTAGAAACAAACACTCCAGGTTGCTCATTGATACCGTCATGTTCGGGAATCACGCAGAGGTCAAATAGCCTCATGGGCAGACTTGGCCTCATCAGTACTATAACCCGCCCACCATAAATACTGCGGGCCGCCAGTAGAGAAAAATGTGTGGTATGTCCTGCGCCAATCAATAAATCTGGACGCGGCATACCCCGCCCAGATGAAAACCGCCCGGTCAGCCATGCGAATACTCCAGACCATCGCCCTGACACATTAATATCAAAAATAGATAGCGAAGGGCATCTTCGTTTCAATGCCCCGACAAAACCAAGAGTCTGATTTTCATGACCAGGCTTACCATCCAGCAAACGCCAAACCACCAGAGCCTTTTGGGCGCCTATGAAGCTGCTCTGGGTATTCGATGTCATGACTGCATCAGCCATTTTTAATTTCCTGAAAAAATCTGACACAATATAGAATTAGCCACTGGAGCCTGCCCGCGAATAGGCATCGTAGCGAAGGAAGCCCATCTTGAGTCATTTTTTCGGTCATTTGAGGCGAATAGTTATTAATATTCAACCTGGAATCCGCAGTTGGACGGTGTGAAGTGTGCGTTTGCGGTGGTGCAGCATAGATTTCAGAGGAAAAAGGGAGGGGTTGAGTGGATACTGAATTCCACAAACACTTTTTAATCTACCGTCACCTTTCAAGAGACAGCATCTCTATGGCAAGTGACTTTTGTCCATGGGATACTGGCGCTGAATCGCCTCTATTGTATACCTCTGCCAACTCTTTTTCAGGTAGAATTCCAATTCCTCGCGCAAATGAAAACACCACTTTATTCTAAGGAATGGCTGATAATGCGTCCACTGGTACATTTTATTCTACTTATACTTTTCGCTCTATCCGTGAGCGCTTTACTCAATTACCCGCTCTACCTATGGCTCGGCGAGAGCATGAACAAAGGCCCCCACAAGCTGATCAACATCACCGCTAAGTTAATAGCTATCCCCGGATTTATCCTGCTGCTCAGACACCATGCTACTGCCTCTAAGCAAGGATTTGGCTACGCCTTGCCCCGCCCCGAATTCATCCGGGATATATTTAGGGGCTGGCTGGCTGGTTTCCTGATCCTGGCACTCCTCAGCATTGCCCTGTATATTTTCGGTATACGCGTCATGAAACCATTGCCGGTCGATTTGGGTTCATTTCTGCTTAAAACCCTATTGACAGCCTTGATCGGCGGCGTTCTGATCGGTTTTATAGAAGAGACTTTTTTCCGTGGCGGCATTTTCGGCGTCCTGCGCAAATACAACAGCTTTCTAGTTACAATGATCCTTTCCAGCCTGCTTTACGCTGGAGTGCACTTCATCAGGCCACTCCCCCTTTCCGGGGGTGAAGGATTTGCCTGGTACAGCGGCCTACAAATGCTCAGCGGTGCCTTCGACCAGTACAGTGACTGGCACACCTTCGACTCATTTCTTGCTTTGTTTGGACTTGGTGCCTTTTTCGCCGTTGTGCGAGAGCGTACCGGCAACATCGCCTACCTCATTGGTCTGCATGCCGGTTTTGTCTTCGTCATCAAGACGGTGCGTAAATTCACTGCTGTAGATTTTGATAGCCCTCTCAACTTTCTGGTGGGCAATTATGATGGGATGATTGGGTACCTTTCCGCTGCGGGACTCTTGATTCATACAATTGTTGTACATAAATACTGGCGGCGGACAACCGAATAACCCAGGGCAAGGCACAACGATGCGTAATAGTTATCGTTGTAACGAATAGTTATTACGAGTCGTCCAACTCATAGCGGGTACCACAATAGGGACACTCCGCCCGCCCACTCTTTTTGATCGCCAGGAAGACCCTGGGGTGCATCTCGGTACTGCCCTCAGCTTGAGTACCTGGACAGCAGAGTGGCAGCGAGGAACGGCTTACCTTGATAAGGTTCGCTGCTGTTGGTTTTGTTGTTTCATTCATTACTACCTACCTCAGTAAGCCCTTAATACGGAATCAGAAGTTGAAGTTACATCAATAGTTACACGTAGGTAAGCCACTCGGAATTCTCATCCCGCCGCCCCTCAACCTGGTCGAAGTAGAGCCCCTGCAACCGCTCGGTGATAGAACCTCGGCCACCATTACCGATGGAACGGTTATCCACTTCCCTAATTGGTGTCACCTCCGCTGCGGAGCCCGTGAAGAAGCCTCGTCGGCAATATAGACTTCATCACGGGTATGCGCTTCTCAACCACCGGAATACCCAGCTCCTTTGCCAATACAAAGAGCGTGCGGCGGGTGATACCATCGAGGGCCGATGAGAGGTCGGGGGTGTAGATCACCCCATCCTTGACGATAAAGATATTCTCACCGGAGCCCTCCATCACAAAACCCTGGGTATCGAGCAGTATGGCCTCATCGTAGCCGTCATCCAGTGCCTCTTTCAGCGCCAGCATGGAGTTCATATAGTTGCCGTTGGCCTTGGCCCGGCACATGGTGATATTGACATGGTGCCGGGTAAATGAGGAGACGCGCACACGGATGCCGTTTCTCAGGTTCTCCTCACCCAGGTAGGCGCCCCACTCCCAGGCCGCCACCATGGCATGAACCCTGAGATTGTCGGCACGCAATCCCATACCCTCGGAACCGAGGAAACACATGGGGCGCAGATAGGCGGAGTCGAGACCGTTCTCCCGCACTGCATCGATCTGGGCCCGGTTCAACGTTTCGGCATCGTAAGGGATCTTCATGCCGAGAATATGGGCGGACTGCAGCAGGCGATCCGTATGCTCCTGGAGCCTAAAGATGGCGGGCCCCCTCTCAGTCTTGTAGGCACGCACACCCTCGAAAACCCCCATACCGTAGTGGAGGGTGTGGGTGAGCACATGCACCTTGGCCTCACGCAGGGCACCATCTCCCCATCCAGCCAGATCCACCCGTCTCTATCCGCGAATGACGACATCGTTTGACTCCGATTAAGCAACTATTATTGAAATTCCACTCAAATGGCCCCGCACCTAAAAGTCCACAGCCGGCGACCTGATACCCTTCGAAAAGCACTCCCTGTCAGACTCAGGGATCCTGAACTCCTCATCGTTTCCCCTATTATAACTATTCAGCACACCTGTTTCGTCCAGTGCCGAGTACTCAATATCAGGCAGTTGCGGAAGGAATATCTTTGGCATGGATGCCAAAGTAAGCTTCAGGGATGAATTTATGCGATTCCTGGAGCAACTGCCTGATGTTGAGTACGGTGTTCAGTGCTGACGCTGAATAGTTACCCCCGATTTTCAGTTAACAATCTTCCAGGTCAATTTCCTATCCGCTGACTTTTCCACCACCATATGGCCGGCACTGCCGTCGATATCCAGCCCATTGACAAAATAGCGGCCGGGCTGCTCATTTGGATTCACCACCTGATAGCCCATGATACCGGAGATGAAGCGGCCCATTTCATAGTGTGTCGGCATCCACAGATCCCGGGCTTGCTGCACCACCTCACGCCGACCGTTGATAGCATAAAAGATGAACGGCACGCTGGATACCTCGGGATCCAGAGTTGAGTGGCCGTACTTTCCGTTCTCCCCCTGCAACTCCCCATGATCCGAGGTAAACACAACATAGGTGGGGAGCGTACTGCCAGCACTCAGCGTCTTTATTATCCCCGAGGTGATGTGATCAGTAAAATAGAGTGAGTTGTCGTATGAGTTCACCCGACGGTGTGGCTGTCACCCTCCTCCTCCGGATAGCGGTCATAGCTGTCGGGGTGGTAGACATGGTATGGGCTATGTGATCCCCGCTGATGGAGGACAATAAAGTTCGGCTGGGTGAGATCGACTTGAGCCAGACGGTCAATCAGGAAGTGATCAATCTGACCATCCCCCAGGTAGGTAGCCAGATTCGCCGTCTGGGCCGAAATATAGTGGGTTGTCATCCCCCGTCTCTTCGCCATAGCAAGCAGATTGGCATCCTGTCGGAACAGATGCCCCACATTGCCCGGCTCACGCTTCAGATTAAAGAAGGTCTGAACAGCGACCTTGGTATTGATCGCCCCGGAGATACCCCGGGAGTAGACAAAGTTGGGATCTTGGGACAAAGCGCTCAGTTCCGGCGTTGTCTCCCGTTCATAGCCGAACAGACTCATGTGGGCGGGGTTGACGCTCTCGCCCATGACCACCACCAGATTCATTGGCCCGCTGAACGGCCCCTCCTTCAACTCATAGGGCTTGAAGCTCGGCAGATCACGCCCCATGATCCTTCCGGGGAGATCCTTGCCGAGAAAATAGGCGATGGCGTAGTAGGTGTTCTTGATCGAGTAGTGGCGTGGGTTGGGATAAAAAACCTGGGAATTGGATGAGTTGTAGGCCTTAACCGGCCCTACCGCCAACAGCAGCACCAGCAGCGGAGTGGAGAGGGGCAACGGCTGACGAAACCGCTCCACCCTGCCCAGCAACCAGAAAACCACCCCGTAGACCCCGACAACAATCCCCAGAGGAATCAACACCAACCTCATATCGGCAAACAGCGACTCGCTAATCTCCCCGAAATCGGTAAAGAGGATAACGATGGCGTGAGGCGATATAAGGGTTCCAAAATAGGAGAAGTGGAAAAACTGCCCCAGCTGCAGCAGAGCGAAGAAGAGCGCCAACCCCCTGATCACCCGGGGCGAGCGAGCGCTCAGCGCCAGCAGCGTCAGCAGACAGAAACCAAGCACCACCTTCTGCATGAAAGCCGCCTGATAGCCCAGGGTAGTCAGTTGAAACAGATGATCCGGCAGGACAAAGAACCCCACCAACAGCGCTGTCAGAAGAAGGTTTAGCACAAGACCCTTGAGTCTCTCAATCATTACGTTCACGAACATACCCAAAAATAGCTTCCGCACAGTAACCCCGGAATCAACTGGGCAGGGAGCCAATCTACATACAAGCTCAAGGCTTCAGGAGCGAACTCGTTCAAGAAGACCGGGGAAATCACGCGCCCAGCGAAGAACGGCGTATTGAACCATAAATTCAATATCAGCGATACCGCCGCCCCTGCTTGAGGTAAACCGCTCCACCTTGGCCTTCGCGTACCAGTTGGAATGCCTGGCCGATAAACTCGACCTCCAGAATACCACCGAGGCAGTGAAACAGGTTGATTTTATGGGTTAAAATTCCTATCCTTTAGCTGTTAGCAGAGGATAACCGGATGGCAACACCAAGACTGAATGATCTGCCGCACTACACCTACGATGATTACATACAGTGGGAAGGTCGTTGGGAGCTGATCTGCGGCATAGCCTATGCCATGACTCCCGCACCGGGAATTGAGCACCAATCGATCAGTTCCAGCATCAACTGGCAACTGCAGGAGCTGTTGAAAGACTGTTCCAAATGTCGGCCCTTATTGCCCGTCGATTGGAAAATCGACGAAGAAACCACAGTGCAACCCGACAATCTGGTGGTCTGCGACACGCTGAAAAAGGGCGCCTATCTGGCCAAAGCACCCGCTCTCATCTTTGAAATCCTGTCAAAATCAACTGCCTCCAAAGACCGCAACACCAAATATAGACTCTACGAACAAGAGGGCGTCAAACACTACATCATCGTTGATCCGCGTGACCGAATCGCCAAGGTCTATCTACTGGAAAGTGGTCGCTACATCAAGGTTACCGATGCCAGTAACGAAACCGTCGATTTCGATCTTGGCAAATGCGATATTTCCTTTGATTTTTCGAGAATCTGGTTTTAGGTGCTGTCGGGTTTAACACTGATCTACTGTAACTATTCAGAGCTGAGTAGTTACGATCTACTGCGGAAAAGTCCTTGTTGCCAGCGATTCATGTCTACGCCGACATCAGTGTATCCCAGAACTTCCCGCACCATTGTCCGCTCCTCCAGCAGCCGGTCATCCGAAATCAGTCCGGGCAACTCACCCAAAGCATTGCGATGGTATGCGGCTCGGAGCGCACGGTAGATGGCCGAGAGCAGTTCCGCCGTCTGCCCCTCCATAAGCTGATGCTTCGCCAATGTTTCGAGAAGACGGATATTATCTGTCCAATCAATAAGATCGGGGAAATCATGGGCCCAGCGGAGGACGGCGTATTGAACCATAAATTCAATATCAGCGATACCGCCGCGCCCCTGCTTTAGGTCAAACTGGCCCGGCTTGCTCTTATCCAGGGAGCTGCGCATCTTCTCCCGCATCTCCCTCACATCCCGGCGCAGCTTCTCTTCGTCCCGCCGGCAAAGCAGCACCTCACGGCGGATCACCTGAAAGCGGCGAATCACTTCAGGATCGCCAGCCGCAGGCCGCGCCCGCAGCAAAGCCTGATGTTCCCAGGTCCATGCATCATTTTTCTGGTAGGCTGCAAAGGCGTCGAGAGAGCTGACCAGCAAGCCTGCGTTGCCGTTGGGACGCAGCCGCATATCCACTTCATAGAGCACCCCGGATGACATGCGGGTGGTAAAAGCGTGGATCATCCGCTGACCCATACGGGCATAGAAGAGATCATTGGAGACCGGTTTCTCACCATCGGTCATGGCGTTGGCATTGCTGTTGCCATGGAGGAATACCAGGTCAAGATCCGACCCATAACCCAGCTCCAGCCCCCCCAACTTGCCGTAACCGATCATGGCAAAACCGCTCTCTCCGCCCGCCACACCGGCCGGGCAGCCGTAACGGGCGGTAAGATCATGCCAGGCCTGAGAGAGAACCCGCGCCGAAACCACCTCGGCAATTTCGCTCAGGTAATCACTGACCACCATCAGCGGTATCACCCCGGTGATATCAGCGGATGCCACCCGCAGCATATTACTCTGGACAAACAGGCGCAGCCGCTCCATCTGCTGCTCCTGATCACCCTCATCCACCGCCGTCAGAAGCGTATCCAGCTCCACCTCCAGTGCCTCCTTGTGTTGGGGCGAGTAGAGCCGGACGGGGATCAAGCATCTCATCCAGCAGCAGCGGATGCCGCATCACCTGCTGAGAGATCCAGGGGCTGATGCTGCTCAAACGTACCAGCTGCGAGAGTGCCAGCGGCCTCTCCACCAGCAGCGCCAGATAGGCGGTACGTTGGGCGATAGCCTCGATCAGGTGCAACAACCGCTCAAGGGTGGCTGACGAGTTTTCAGTACCCCCCACCACTTCCAGCAACAGCGGCATCAACTGATCGAGCTTGTCACGACCGCGGCGGCCGAGGTTACGAAACACCGAGGAGTCATGAAATACTTTCAGCCGACCCAGCGCCCCTGCAGCATCAAGAAAACCGGCAGAGGTAAGCAACTCTTCCGCCTGCTCGTCATCCAGGTGTTGCTGCCATACAGCAAGAAGCGGCCTCTCATCCTCCTCACCCTCCACCTGAGGCGCTGCAAAAACCTGATCGAAATGTCCCTGAACCCGTTGCCGGTGATCTTCCAGAACTGCGTAAAAAGCCTCCCAGTCATTGAAATTCATAGAGCGTGCCATGCGCAGGCGACCGACTTCATCCTCCGGCAAAAGATGGCTCTGGCGATCCTGCCACGCCTGAATCCGGTTCTCTACCAGGCGGAGAAACCGGTACGCCTCCTCCAGCTCACGTACCACAAACTCAGGCAGCAATGTTTTATTACCAAGCTGCTTCAGTACCGGCAAAATGGCACGAATCTGTAGATCAGGATCACGGCCACCACGCACCAGTTGGAATGCCTGACCAATAAACTCGATCTCGCGAATACCACCGGGACCCAGCTTGACGTTGTCCCGCATCCCCTTACGCTTCAACTCTCTACCGATCAGCCGCTTCATATCCCGGATCGATTCAATGGCGCCAAAATCGAGGTAGCGGCGATAGACAAAAGGGCGCAGCATCGCCATCAGCTGCTCACCGGCAACAGTATCCCCCGCCACCACCCGCACCTTAACCATGGCGTAGCGCTCCCACTCCCTGGCATTATTTTGGTAGTAGGCTCCATCGCATCAAAACAGAGGGCAAGAGGACCCGCCTCGCCGAATGGACGAAGCCGGGTATCAACACGAAAAACGAAACCGTCCGCCGTCTGACTATTGAGCGCCTTTACCAACTGCTGACAGAGGCGCGTAAAAAACTGCTCATTGGCAATCGCACGGATCCCATCAACCTCACCCTGCTCGGGGAAGGTAAAAATCAGATCAATATCAGAGGAGAGATTGAGCTCCCGTGCCCCCAGTTTGCCCATCCCGAGTACCACCAGATGCTGCTGCTCACCATCGTGGCTCCTGGGAATGCCCTGCTTCGCTATCGCCCAACCGTAGAGAATCGTTAACGTCTCCTCGATACAGGCATCGGCCAGGGCGGAGAGATCTTCCAGCACTTCAGTGAGCGGTGCACTGCGGGTGAGGTCACGCCAGATGATCCGCACCATATGGTCACGACGAAATCGGCGTAGTATTCGATGCAGACCGGTCTCGTCAGAGACTTCCTTTAGCCGTTCACGCAGAAGGTCGGCAATCTCCCCTTCACCATAAGCCCGCGACAGCTCACCCTGGCGATAAAGAGCAGGCAGCAACTCCAGATCACGCAGACAACTCTGAGCAACGTAGTCGCTCCCCTCCCAGACAATCTTCAGATCAGCAAGAAACTCCGTATCAAACGCTTCCCCCATCTCTCGCTCAGCCGCCGACTCCTGCCAACGTACCCACAACTTCTCAGCTTCATCGGCGGGGTGAATCATCTGTTCCATGGAGTGCCTCGTAAAAAAAGATCAGACTGTGGATGATATCTCTGCTGCTGATAAAAGGCTAAGAAGAAAAGGCCGCAGATGAACGCGAATATAGCTCTCCACTGGTATATTGTTTGGGCATTGATCCCTGACTAATAACCAAGAGCATATTCTGTCGCTTTGCATTTGGAGCGAACTTGTTCGCGATTAGCTTCGTAGGAGACTCTTCGCGAACAAGTTCTCCTACGCGATATTCCAATAGCGTCATGCTTTCCTGTGGGTTTCTAACAAATACAATGCAACTGCCACTGCAGCTCAATAAGCACCACCACCCCGTAGGAGCAACTTGTTCGCGATTAGCTTCGTAGGAAACTCTTCGCGAACAAGTTCGCTCCTACAACTGACTTCGGGATTATTTTATAGAGCCAGTTTCAAATATTTGTGTTCATTTGCGTTCATATGCATTTATTTGCAGCCAACATTGACTCATTTTCTTCTAGCTTCTTCTGACAAAAAAAGCCCCGCCCGGAGTGATCCGGGCGGGGCTTTGTCAGGCGTTGGTCAACCTGGGAGGGATGATTACATCATGCCGCCCATTCCACCCATGCCACCCATACCACCGCCCATGCCACCCATATCAGGGGCACCACCAGCACCATCGGAAGGCTCATCAGCCACCATACACTCGGTGGTGATCATCAGGCCGGCAACGGAGACGGCGTTCTGCAGTGCGGAACGGGTCACCTTGGTAGGATCGAGGATACCCATCTCAACCATATCACCGTAGGTGTCGTTGGCAGCATTGAAACCGTAGTTTCCTTCGCCTTCTCTTACTTTGTTAACAACAACGGAAGCTTCGCCACCGGCGTTGGCAACGATCTGACGCATCGGCTCTTCCATGGACCGGGCAGCGATGTCGATACCAACATCCTGATCGTGGTTGTCGCCTTTCAGGTCGGTGAGTGCGGAGAGTGCACGAATCAGTGCCACACCACCGCCGGGAACGATACCCTCTTCAACAGCAGCACGGGTTGCGTGCAGTGCATCTTCAACACGGGCCTTCTTCTCTTTCATCTCAACTTCGGTAGCGGCACCCACTTTGATAACGGCAACACCGCCGGCCAGCTTGGCAACACGCTCCTGCAGCTTCTCACGGTCGTAGTCAGAGCTGGTCTCTTCAATCTGAGCACGGATCTGCTCAACGCGAGCCTTGATATCACCCTCAACACCGGCACCATCGATGATGGTGGTCTCTTCCTTGGAGATCTGAATCTTCTTGCAGTACCCAGCTCATTGATGGTTGCCTTCTCCAGGGTCAGGCCGACCTCTTCAGAGATAACGGTACCACCGGTGAGGATAGCGATATCCTGCAACATGGCTTTACGACGATCACCGAAACCGGGAGCCTTGACGGCACACACCTTGACGATACCGCGGATGGTATTGACCACCAGGGTAGCCAGCGCCTCACCATCGACATCTTCAGCGATGATCAGCAGCGGCTTGCCCGCCTTGGCAACGCTTCCAGTACCGGCAGCAGGTCGCGGATGTTGGAAAGTTTCTTGTCGTGGAGCAGGATGTAGGGATCTTCCAGATCAGCGGTCATGCTCTGCTGATTATTGACGAAGTAAGGAGAGAGGTAACCGCGATCAAACTGCATACCCTCAACCACATCCAGCTGGTTGTCCAGAGCGGAACCCTCTTCAACGGTGATAACACCCTCTTTACCGACTTTCTGCATCGCATTGGCGATGATGTCACCGATATTGCTGTCGCTGTTGGCAGAGATACTACCCACCTGGGCAATCGCTTTGTCGTCAGCACAAGGCTCGGACATATCACGCAGGTTGGCGGTAGCCGCTTCAACTGCTTTATCCATGCCACGTTTCAGATCCATCGGGTTCATCCCGGCAGCAACCGCCTTCAGGCCTTCGCGCACCATGGCCTGAGCCAGAACGGTAGCAGTGGTGGTGCCGTCACCGGCGATATCAGAAGTCTGGGAAGCGACCTCTTTCACCATCTGCGCACCCATGTTCTCGAACTTGTCGGTAAGCTCGATCTCTTTGGCTACGGAGACACCATCTTTGGTGATGGTGGGAGCACCGAAGCTCTTCTCCAGAACCACGTTGCGGCCCTTGGGGCCGAGGGTGATCTTCACCGCGTTAGCCAGCACGTTGACACCGGCCAGCATTTTGTGACGGGCGTCATCACCAAATTTCACTTCTTTTGCAGACATTTGATTGTTCCTTAAAAATTCAGTTGAATTGATTTCATCGTGAGAGGCTATCAGCCTCGATGACACCCATGATGTCTTCTTCGCGCATCACCAGCAGGTCTTCGTTATCGATCTTCACTTCGGTGCCGGAGTACTTGCCGAACAGCACGGTATCGCCAACCTTGACGTCCAGCGGGCGGGACTCACCGCTGTTCAGTACCTTGCCGTTGCCAACTGCAACCACTTCACCTTGGGCAGGCTTCTCTGTAGCGCTGTCAGGCAGGACAATGCCGCCTGCACTAGTGCGCTCTTCTTCCATACGACGAATGACCACACGGTCTTGCAGCGGACGAATATTCATCTACCGATATCTCCTGATTTGGATAGTTAGAAACAAAAATTGGATTTTCTTTTCCAGAGGGGCTTGTTAGCACTCCCCATGGGTGAGTGCTAATAATAGGGGCGGATTCCTGAGAGTCAAGGGTGCGGGGGTAAAATTAGCGAGTCTATAAGATATTGCTAATGAATGGATCTCCACAATAATCCTGAAATCGACTGTAGGAGCGAACTTATTCGCGAAGAGCAGGTTTCGTAGTCCATCGCGAACAAGTTCGCTCCTACAACACATCCGTTCCACCATAACTGCAGTTTTTCAGGATACCTTTTAACCCTCAGTCCTGCAGGTGGTCGTTGTAGCGCTCCATCAGGTAGCAGAGACAGTCCTGCCGCACGACCCGGCAATCCTTGGTCAGCATTGAAGGCATCACCGGCACCCGCAGCCGCAGTTCACCATCCTCCACCTTGAAGAAGCGCGAAGTGACGTCCTTGCCCCACTCATTGGAGACGCTAACACCGGCGCCCACCCCTTCCGAGATATGCCCCAGAGAGGTGCCACGAGGCACCTCCCGGAAGTTAAGGCAGTCAAGATCCTCAGTGAAGCGGATGTCCATATCCGCCGCCTTATCAAAGCCGAAACTGACCTGCTCCGGTACTTTGACGATGGCTACAGTATGAAACAGATCGACATCATGCGACGCCAGCGGATGTTGCGGGTGCTCGGAGAGGTGGAGACAGGCATCCAGATAGTCCCGTGCATGGTCAACACCATGAACCTGGCCCGGCTTGCCGCACTCCAGGGTGACCGACGGACAGAGCCTGGCCATCGCCATCGACTGCACTCCACAGGGACGGATGAAATAGACCAGGGTGCGACCAAACAGCGCCGCCAGATGAAGAAAGCTGTTATCGATAACGTTGATACAAGCGTAATGGGGGTTGAGACCGGTATTGTTGTGGACATCGACGCTGGCAAAAACACCCCTCACCTCCATGGTCTCTGTCACCTGCCGCATCATACGGTGCTCGGAACTCTCGTCGCCCTCCGATGTTTCACAACCGGGCCACACCCGATTGTAATCAGGCTCTCCATCCAACTGCCGCAGCCCCTGAGCGGCGGCCGAGACATTACCGATAAAGAGGCTCATCGCCCTGGGCAGCTCACCATGCCCCCCTCCGACAGCATATTTCCTCAGCAAATCCCTGACCGCCTCCCAGCCGGTGGTCTCGTTGCCGTGCATCAACACCGAGACAAACAGGGCGGACACACGCCTGCCAGCCAGATGGATCAGTGTCGGCCCACCCAGAAGTGATTCCAGCTGACAAGCCTCCAGATCGAGCAGCCCCGGAGGAAGTGCATCCAACTCCCGCAACATCAAACAAGCACCTCCGTAATATCGGTCACCGATCCCCCCCTGGGAGCTTGCCAAATTTTGTGTTGTTTGGCCGCAAGCTCCTAGGATCATTGTAGCTTTATATGCAGAATATCAAACAACGCACCCAGCGATTAACGGTGTGAAGTACGCCTGTCGTAACTCCGATCAGGTGAGCTTCGCTATTATTTCCGGTTCGTTACCACGAAACACCAGGCCACCATCACTGACCAAAAAGTCAATCCGATGATCGCCCAGTGCCTGCACTGCCTCAGCGGGAGTATTGATGATCGGCTCCTCATGGGCATTGAAGCTGGTGTTAACCAGGCAGGGAAGGCCGGAGTGGATCTTAAAACGGTCAAGGATATCGTAGTAGAGCGGATTGGTTTCGCGCTCAACGATTTGTGGCCGGGCGGTGCCGTCAATATGAACAACAGCGGGAATCTTCTCCTGATACGCTTCATGAACATCGGTGGTGATGGTCATAAAGCGGCAGGCGTAGCGGTTTACATCGTTGACCTTGAATACTCGCTCGGCATCAACGTCGAGGACATAAGGGGCGAAAGGCATAAATTCGGTTCGGCCAAGACGCTGATTGAGACTGTCATTGAGGCCGCGATCGTCGGGGCTGGCAATGATACTGCGAGCACCCAGCGCCCGCGGCCCCATCTCCATACCCTGGGCATAGATCGCACCGATGTAACCATCTGCCAGCAAACGGGCGGCTTCATCTGCAGGATTATCAGAAGAGTGCACATGAAAGCCCCGGCCACCTGCCTCGGCGAATAACGCGTCGGAGCTGTAAACACGGCTGAAATAGGCATCCTGAAGGCGATAACGGGGGAGCGCAGCAAGACCTTCACGTTCGATAACGCCATGGATACAGTTACCCACCGGCAGCCCTTCATCGCCCATCGGAGGCACAATGAATACCTCCTCAATACCGGGCAGCTCGGCGACATGCTGGTTGAGACGGACATTTGAGAAGACACCACCACTCATGCCGATGTACTTTGCCGGAAAACGTTTCAGCAGTGCCCGAATCCAATCAAGGGTCACCCGTTCGGCGGCATACTGAATCGAGGAGGCCATCTCTTCGCGGGTGGCTTGTCGGCTAAGCTCTTCGAGGAAGCGATAAAGCTCACCGTGATCGGCAAAACGGGAGCCTATCTCGCCGCTTTCACTCACCTGGAAGCTGTTGCGAATATCCTCACCAAAAACCGGCTTGCCAAAGGCGGCAAGCCCGGTGATTTTCCCCTCATGGCGATTGGGCCGAAAACCGAGGATCTCGGTAACAAACTGGTAGGCGTGGCCTACCGAGCGGCATAGCGGTTACCCGTCTCTCTCAGCAGGTAATCATCGCCGCCATAGAGCAGGTGGAGCCGCTCGCCATCAAAGCCGTAAGCTGACTGGACAATTCCATCACCGCCGCCATCGGAGCTGATTAACAGGGCTTCACTCTTCCATGTGGTGTACTGAAGGGCGGCAAGGATATGGGAGTAGTGGTGGTTGGCGAAGAGAATCTCCGTGTCGCTGCGCAGACCGAGATCGCGGCGCAACCGGTCAAAGTTGAGCAGACGACCCTCATCCCGCTCCTGCAGCCGCCTCATTTCAACCGCCAGACCGCAACTTTTGCCCAGCATCCGCCGGAATATATTTCGTCCGGGACGGGAAGTGCGACGAAAATACTTGAGGGGAAAACTCATCCTCGAAAAGACCACCATATCCACTTGGCGACTTTCGATACCGGCAATATTGAGCACCTCATCGATACTCATCAGTAGAACGCGCCCGGGATGACGGCGCCGGGTTCCATCCCCCTTTTCCCGGGTGAGGCGCTCCTCCTTGGAATAGGCCACCAGACGATTTCCCATGAAGAGCGCTGAAGCGCCGTCATGTCCGGTTTGGATACCAAGGATATTCATTACTCTGCGCTTCTCCGAGTGATTTCCCGCCGATCTCACCAGATTCAGGCGCGGTCAAAGTGCGGTATTCTCCTATAATTGGCGATGAGGTTCAATTTATGCGCCGCCTCCCCATTACACACTCCACTCATGCACCGGCCGCCCACTCTCCTGGCGCTCCAGGTACGCTTCCGTCAGCCCTTGGGAATCATTACCGTGTCGCTCTACCCATGCCCGCTGCCAACTTGCACCATTCTGACCGTTGGCCAGGCGACCATGAATGATGCCGAGCCAGTGATCGGCCTCTTGGTGTTCAACACCGAGTGCCTCCAACCCCTGCTCTGCCAGCGGCAGGAGTTCACGACAAAGATCAACGGCACTCACCTTCTTACCATCCAGCCAGACAACATCCGCTCTGAGGCCCTTTTCTGCCGAGCGGTAAAAATTGCTCTGCACGTATTCAAACGGTAATCGCTGTTCTGGCGGCACCACCATCTTACCCAGTGCGGTGAACCGTTCCAAAAAAGAAGGCGGCATTGGCGATGGAGTCGATGATGAGAGGGCCCCGCCGGCACGACACGGTGCTCCAGCCGCAGATGGAGC
>MOXF01000021.1_pt1 | contig 18216 bp, 20 predicted proteins | sample 1471201 | NCBI WGS metagenome assembly MOXF01 (sample SAMN05358035, study PRJNA327811) | mollusc metagenome | isolation source: Phylotype B (NB1) bacterial symbionts from gill | host: Thyasira cf. gouldii | place: Canada: Bonne Bay, Newfoundland | collected 2010-08
TCGGCTGCACATCTAATTGACTCGACCGGAGCGCTGGCCTCCAAGGTGAAATCCGTGTTCTCTTTGCCGATGGGTATGCTTAGCGGTAGATCCCTGTTTGTGCACATGGACTTGATGCCCAGCCTGGCGCAGATCGGCTTGATAAGGGGCTTCATTGGCATCTACAAGGGCGATAAACAGTTCACTGCCGATATAACTGGAGCGTGGGCCTTTGCGTTTCTGCCGGGAAGAGAGTAGACGAGGCTCCCTGCGTTGGGTGAAGAAAGTCAGATCCGGCTGCTGGGCCGCAACGTCATTGGATGCGTAAAAGGGTAGGAACTCCTGCTCAAGGCCGGTATCTGTGCCGTAGCCGGTGACGCCTGAGATGGAGTAGACCTCGAAGTCCATAGGGCGGGTTCTATCCGGCACTACATGAGGTTCGCTAAACTTGTGTGACAGATGGATACGGTCACACTCCTTGGGAAACAGGTTGATGGCGGGAGTACAAAACAGGGCAAAATTTGTTGCATCAAAACGCTTTTCCAACTCGCTGTCATTACGATTAAGGAGGATGACCAGTTCCAACTCGTCATCTTTACAGCGCTGTACTGCTGCTCCAAGCCCCGTAAACTCGATAAACATATAGCGGGCGGGGAAGGCGAAGTACTCATGCAACAGGCGGTAACCCTGGAAGGCACGGGGACCGCAGGGTAACAGGGCCTGATTGTCCTCAAAACCCATGGGGCGGATATGCTCCTTGGTGATTACCTCCTGCCAAGGGGAGGGGCGGCTGACAGGCCGGGCCACCAGAGCGACAGCATTGCCCAGTATCTGCTCGTAGAGGTGCATGGGTAGTCCATCGGCACCACGCAGATAGAGTGGGAGGTTTTCAAGTTGCAGCTTATCGAAGGTCAATCCTGCGGTACAGCGTAGACGTAACCTGATCGCCGACTTAACCCCCGGCATGTCGGGTAGTCCTGTGCCAGCCAGGGTGGTCAGATAGCCTGCCGCAGTCAACTCCAGTGGCCAGAGATCCACGTCATGGGCTGTACGGTACTCACAGGATGTCTGCTCATTCTTGCCGAGCAGGCTGCGGAGTTTGCTCTCCCTCGGCAGTCTGAAACCTTCCGCCAGGCCACCTTCTGTCAGATCCGGCTGAAGTTGAACCACGGTCATAGAGGGTGTGGGGGCTAGGTAGTGAGGGTATACCGCTTCCAGAAGATGCTGGGTGAAGCGGGGAAATTCAGCATCAAGCTTGAGTTGCACACGGGCGGCCATGAAAGCAAAACCTTCTAGTAGCCTCTCCACATAGGGGTCGGCACACTCAAATCCATCCAGTCCCAGGCGACCGGCAATCTTGGGAAACTCATGGGCAAATTCACCGCCCATCTCCCGTATGTGCTGGAGTTCCTTGTTGTAATATTTGAGGAGGCGGGGATCCACTAGGCGGGGCCTCTACCTGAATAGTCAGATACGGTGACCTGACCGATCTCCAGGTCAATTTCTGTTTTCATAAACATGTGCAGTGGCACCGGTTGGCCCATAGCTCACCTTCGATGTCGAAGGTCATGGCGTTGTGGTTCATCTGACTATCCGCCAATCTAAGGCGTACTTTGACCGTATTCCTCATAAGGCGGGGTTCAAAATCGAGGATGGCCTGGCGCAGCAGGCGTTCCAGTGCATGGATATCCACCCCTGAGGAGGTATGCCCCGCTAAGTCGGGCATACCATAATTGATGACCGAGCGGGCGACCTCTGGATAGTCATCCAGATCTTGAACGGCACTAAGGTTGACAGCGTTGAGCAGCCAACTCAGATCACGCAACACCCCCTCGCGGAGTTTTCGCATTGAGAGCACACGCTGATCGCGGGACTCCTGCTTTTTGTCCGGGGTATCATCTGTCAAACGGTCCAGAAGGGAAGGTTGCAGGCGCTCTTTTGTGGTCAGTTCTGCCACGGTCTACTTGATCTCTGTAGTTTGATCCTGGTCAGAATCCCGTTCTAAATCGACACTCTCGAAAATGATCTCTCTGATATCCATGAGTGGGTACTCCCCAATATCGGTGGCCAGCATGCGCTGGCCAATGCCGAAATAGAGTCCCCCCTCTTGTTCAATCCATTCTGTCTTGCGGCTCAAACGTATAAAGGGGTCTTCATTCAGTTCGGAGCCGGGATAGCGGGTGGGTATCAGTCCCACAGCTTCTCCACCGTTAGCCCAGGTAAAGTGGGCAGGCATCCACACCATGTCCCTTAGATCCACAGGTTCTTCAATATTAATGACGTGGATATTCTGCAGGGGGATCCAGTAATACCGACCATTAACGATAGCCTCCATCAATGGACCAGCCGGGGGTCGGCATCAGCCAGCCACTGGAAACCTTGGCCGTCAATGGATCCTTCTATGGCAGGTGCCGCTTCAAAGGCTTGGTCACGCATCGCCTGTGACTGGCTATATTTTCCCTCTGCAGCCAAGCGTAAAGCTCGATTACCAGTGCTACCCATTGTGGTGGTTCGCCAAAAATCAGGGGGATCTTTTGCCAGCAAAAATTTCCTGACGGAAGGCTTCACAACTCAGGGCGGCTTCATAGGTCTGAACCATAGCAAGGGTGCCATCATCCAGACCACCGGCAACCTTTAGTTGGGTTAGCGCCCGATCCCAGTTGCCCATTATGGATAGCAATTGAAACAGAAAAGTACGATATTCAGCCTTAGATGGCTCTTTTCGTACCTGATCCTGAAGCAGTGCCAAGGCCTCTTCTATATTGCCTTCGTGCAAGCTCTGCTCTGCAAGCATACCACCCCCTAAATCAGAAGGCGTTCACTCGTATACGCTCCATAGTATGAGAAATAATCACCACGATCCCGGTGTTCACCGGTATTGTCACCAGGAGCCTGTCCGATCTCGGGCAGGCTCCTAGGGTTGCAGCGCTATATCTTCTCGTTCTTTGCGATATCCCAGCCATATTTGATCTGACCACCATCCGCAGTACCGTCCTGCTTCTGTGGTTGATAGTCATATTTCACCTTGGCAAAGTTTAAGGTGACATTTTCAGTCAATCTATCTTCGCCGCCACTGCCCCCGGAGGATACGGACGTGACGATGACATCCGACATGGTGATGATAACGTACTCCAGTGGTTTATCTCCCCCCGCTTTACGCACGGTCAGCTGGGCCTCAGCCATCTGTTTACCGCTGGAGCAATAGCCCATCAGGTTTGGTGTAGATTTATCAACCCACTTGGTAATTGAGAGATCCTGGACGGAAATCTTGCCACCGCCGCCGCCGCCACCTATGTGCATGGTACCCGATTGCGACATACCCCAGCTCCAGGCCAAAACATCAACCTCTTCTTTGTGCGAACTATCTTGGGATTCACCTTTGATATCCCCTATTTTGATAAACATGTCTACAGCCATGAGGAATCTCCTTAGTTTCAATTAACAGTATTTTGTGCCAAGTAAACTTGATTAAACCTTGGGCACTCGCACTTTTTTAAAGTGCCCAAGGCAGCACCGCGATTACCGCGGATGTTCTCGATTAGCCGCCTTTGGCTGACGGTAGTTTCGATACCAGCCTGAGCGAAACGGTCAAACCCTCAAGCTGGTAATGGGGGCGCAGGAAGAACTTGGAGCTGTAATAACCTGGGTTGCCCTCAATCTCTTCGACCACGACTTCAGCCGCCGCAAGGGGATGTTCCGCCTTGGTGGTTTCTGAAGAGTGCTCTGGATCGCCATCCACATACTGCAGGATCCAGTCCTGTAACCAACGTTGCATGTCATCCCGCTCTTTGAAAGAACCCACCTTGTCACGCACGATACACTTCAAATAGTGTGCAAAGCGGCAGGTGGCGAACAGGTAGGGTAGACGGGCTGCCAGATTAGCATTGGCAGTGGCATCCGGGTCATCGTATTCCACCGGTTTCTGCAGGGACTGGGCACCGATAAAGGCGGCAAAGTCGGTGTTTTTCTTGTGGATCAGTGGCATGAAACCATTTTTCGCCAACTCTGCTTCCCGACGATCACTGATGGCGATCTCGGTGGGACACTTCATGTCCACACCACCATCATCGGTTGGAAGGTGTGTGCGGGCAGACCTTCAACTGCACCACCAGACTCGATGCCGCGGATACGTGAGCACCAGCCGTACTCTTTGAAGGAGCGGTTGATGTTGACGGCCATAGCATAAGCGGCATTGGACCAGGTGTACCTACTATGGTCACCACCGGCCGTGTCCTCTTCAAAGTCGAACTCCTCTACCGGCTCAGTTTTGGCTCCGTAGGGGAGGCGAGAGAGATAACGCGGCATGGCCAAGCCGATATACTTTGCATCATCTGAATCGCGCAATGAATTCCAGGCGGCGTACTCAGGGGTTTGGAAGATTTTGGTCAAGTCCCGTGGATTGCTTAACTCCTGCCAGGAGTCCATCTGCATAACGTTGGGGCTTACCCCGGCGATAAAGGGCGAGTGAGTTGCAGCGGAGACCTTAGCAATCTCACCCAACATTTCCACATCCTGGGGACTCTGGTCAAAATGATAGTCGCCTACCAGACAGCCGTAGGGTTCGCCACCAAACTGACCATACTCTTCCTCGTAGAGCTTTTTGAAGATTGGGCTCTGATCCCAAGCGGTACCTTTGTACTTCTTGAGGGTTTTGTGGACCTCTTTTTTGGTGATGTTCATGACCCGGATCTTGAGCATCTCATCCGTTTCGGTATTGTTCACCAGATAGTGCAGACCGCGCCAGGCACCTTCCAGTTTCTGGAACTCCTCATTGTGCAGGATCAGATTGACCTGCTCCGTCAGTCGCTTGTCGATCTCTGAGATCATCTCACGGATAGTGACAGTGACATCCGAAGATACAGTGATGGAGGAGGCCAGTGCCTGCTCGGCCAGGGTCTGTACGGCATTCTCCACATCTTCACGCGCCTGGTCAGATTTGGGGCGGATCTCTTGGTTCAGCAGAGAGGCGAAGTCACCGGCCTCCAGAGCTGTTTCACCGGGCTTGCGCTTGTGCGCTGGTTTCTGTTTCAGCCATTTTTATTCCTCCTCGGAGTCTGAGGGTTTTGGTGCCGATGCAAGTGACTGCAACAGTGCCGGATCATTCAATGCCTTGGATATCAACTCCTCGGCACCCACTTTGCCGTCCATGTAGGTCATCAGGTTGGATAACTGGGTACGTGCCTTGAGCAGTTCATTCAAGGCACCCACTTTTTGTGCCACTGCAGCGGGGGAGAAATCATCCATGCTCTCAAAGGAGAGATCAACGCTAAGGTTGCCGTCCCCGGTGAGTGTGTTCGGTACCTGGATCGCCACTCGTGGTTTCATCGACTTGAGGCGATCATCAAAGTTATCTACGTCAATCTCCTGCATTTTGCGCTCTGCGACTGCCGGTAGTGCCTCTTCCGGCTTGCCGGAGAGGTCTGCCATTACGCCCATAACAAACGGAAGCTGTACCTTCTTTTCCGCACCGTAAACTTCAACGTCATACTCGATCTGGACGCGCGGTGCGCGATTTTTAGCTATAAATTTCTGGCTGCTTTTTGCCACAAGTCACCTCCTGGTTGATGTATTAGCTTTGAAACCTTACCAATCACTTCCCCCACTACTTCCGCTACCTCCGCTACTCTCTTGTGTAGTGGTTTCCGGCCTGGTTTCTACTTCATCTTCCGGGCCGCGAATCATCTCCACTTGGGACATACCATCTGGTGCAAGGTTCTTCATGATCTCCATAAAGTCCATATGAACCAGTTTTCGTACCCTGTTTATCAGTAGAGGCACCGGCTGGTCGGTTCATATTGGGTGTAGTAGTCGGTTATTTTATCCAGGGCACGGGCTACATCCTGACGGCTATTAATCTGACCGCTCAGGGCGGGGCCACTCTGGTTGCCGCTGATTGCCATTGCTTCGCTGGTGCCTGTTTCCTCAGTTTGGCTAACACCGCGCCTCGTCAGCTGTTCACTGAGGGTCTGCTGGGCTTCTTTGAGTACACTCGTCAGGTCTGAAAAACTGACGGCGTTGGCGACGCCAACCTGATCAGTTAAGAAACTCTCGATCTCGGTGATCTGATCGATGGCTTCAGTTGCCGCAGTCGCGGTGGCCTGAAGATCGTCAAGATCGGCATCCATAAAGGCGCCACCGATGGTGGATTTTTCTACAGGTTCGTAATTGGCAGGTGGCGCTGTTTCCCCCGATGCTATGGCTATATCACGCAAGCCAAAATTACCTAACATGCGGGATTGGACCAGAGGAACCATGCGCAGGGGGCGAAGTACGCTCTCCTCGTCAAACAGAGTGACAAGGGCATTGATGCGCATGGTGGGGTCACCGTCATCCTCATCCAATTGAGGATGAATTTGCTCCCAGTACCGATTGAGTAGTTCTTTAAGGAGAACCAGAGCGTCTCTAAAACTGGTGAGTCCATCCATGTGGAGTATTGATCGAATGAGATAGATCAATACACGGATATCTTTTGTGTGGGAGAGGAGTTCTAGGGACTTTTTTTGAACCTGCTTCCAATCTGCGGCTTCGGCCTCAATGATCGAATCACCAATCTGCTGTTCGGCTTTGCCTTTGACGATATTTTCCAGCTCGATAAACGCAGAATCGTATTCTAAATCCTCGCCGCAGGGATGATCGCTGGAGATCTCCTGGAGCAGTGCCTCGGTGTCTATTGCGCCCATCATGAACGTCCTGTTTGTGACTCACTTTCACTCGGGATACATGCCGACGTATCCCCGGTAAGGTGATTGTTTTTAATTAACTAGCAGGTACCAAAAGAAACCACGCCTTTTATTCTATGCTCCGCAAAACAGACTTTCAATCTCTCGTAACCACAAAACAGGATAGGAGATACGCTTTTGTGCTTAGATATCCGCATCTACCCAGTATAGACCCAAAAGAGCAAAAATTGAGTCCTCTTTTGCATCGAATTTTAGTGATGCCTAAACAATTACCTTTTCATCGATTGATCGTTACATAAAACCAGTCGTACGAAGCCATATTTGCAAACACTAAACTGCCTGGGAAAGGTGGCATACCGTATGCTAGACATCTTTGCCCGACCCTCCGTTAGCTATATCCACTGCCTGATTGAAAAAGGTATGATATTTCTCTGGAGCTTTGTCCGGCTCACCTGCAACTGCCGCCAGTGCCAACGCAGCCCAGACGGCTTTACTGGTAAGATCTTCTGCGGGGGGTACTACAGGCGACCCCACCGGGGCCAAACTGCCACCGCTCCAGCAACTGCAGCGGCAGCTAGGCCTGCGGAGGTTTTAAAGCCAGTTGTTTCAGCAGCCGCTACGGCCAGTTGCCTGTTCTCTTCAGTCGCCTGATAGACCCATCTTTCAGCCTTCTCGACAGCCTCTTTGTCCGTTTTGGGGGAGTCATCACCGAGTGTGCCTTGTGCGGCAAGGCAGGCGAGCCAAGCGGCTTCGCGTTTGGGTAGGGCGTAAGCCATAAAGTGTACTGCCTCAGGGAACTTTTCATTTTCGATGAGGTGCGTGAGCAGTTGAACCGGAGTGGATTCATCAGTTAACAGGGAAGCGGTCACCTCATCCAGCTCATAGAGCATGCACACTTCAGCTGCGGTTTTCGCCAATATCTTCTTGAGTTCCAACTGGGTCATATTGCCGCTTTCCTTAGTTGATCATGATCACGCCGCCCTTGAGTGTCAGGACTGCGTCGCCTTTTACCGTTGTTATAGGACTTTTCGCCTCAAGAGTCGCCTTGGAATCGATTGTGGTGATGGTACTTTTTGTATCAAGCGTGGCATCAGCCTCAATCAGAATTGCCACCGATTTGATGGTGATCTTGGCTGGTTCAATCTTGATGCTGCTGGCACCGACCTTCAATTCGATAAACTGCATCGCTTCTTCAGAGATACTTCCCAGATCGACATTGATGGTGCGATTACCCATTTTTACCTGAACCGCATCATTCCCTGTCTCCAGGCTGGCTGAACGATCCTTGTATACCTCGGTGGTCTGGCTGCCACTGCTTTGTGCACAGCCTACGTTCAAAGTGCGGTCTTTAAAGACCGTAGTGGTCTGGCTACCGTCACTCGATTCTGAGCAGCCTACATTCAGGGTTTGGTTGTTAAAAATATCGGTGGTCTGGTCACCCTTGTCTTTGTCTTCGAAGCCGACCTTGAGGGTGTCGTTGTTCTCCACTACCCGGTTGAAGTCCTTCTCGGCATGGAAATAGACCTCTTCCTCACCCTTCTTGTCCTCGAAGCGCAACTCGTTGAAGTTGTCGGCGCTAGCCTCCTTGCTGCTGCGGGACTTGAAGCCTGACTGAGTTTTGTTAGCGGGGAGTTCATAAGGTGGCATGGTTTCGGCGTTGTAGACACTGCCGGTGATGATGGGGCGATCCGGGTCGCCTTCGAGAAAATCTACAATCACCTCATGGCCGATACGGGGCAGGAAGACGCCGCCCCACTTTTTTCCCGCCCATGGCTGGCCCACGCGAACCCAGCAGGAGCTGTTCTCGCTCGTTCTTGCCTAGGCGGTCCCAGTGGAACTGCACTTTGACCCGTCCATATTTGTCCGTCCAGATCTCTTCGCCGGAAGGGCCCACCACCATGGCGGTCTGGGGGCCCCGAACCACCGGCTTGCGCGTCAGCTGTGGCGGACGATAGTCCCTTTTCCCATTCATGGCGTTAAATTGGCAGCTATATATCTTCGCTGTGCCTGCGTCTGCACCGGAGATATAGTCATCGGAACAGATTTGGTACTCGGCAGAGGTGATCAGGTATTCCTGATTCTGATCCTCTCGCGGGAATTGCTCCAGGGTGAACAGGCTGCCGACGGTGATCTCGCGGGAATCGCCACTGCCGGCGGCGATCTCGGTAGGGGCCTGCAACTCCTGAAGACGAATCTTGGCATAGTTGCTTCCATCCGAAGTCTCTGTGTATTCGCCCGGGTAGTCATATATCTCCCCGTCGGCCCGCGAATGAGCTGCCGGGCTGGAGGAGTTGCTCTCCAGTTCGGCCTTGGGTTTTTCGAAGTCGAAATCGTCTGTCCGGTAGCTGCCCGGCTGTACCTCTGAGTTCAGTAGCCAGGATTCGATGTGCTCCGCCTCGCGGCGATTATGCACATCGGGGGGAAAGTAGGGAATATCGTTCACGCTCTCGTGGGTGCTGACGTCATCGGCCAGTACCAGGGTGTGTTTGCCCTCTTTATGTTCGAAGTAGTAGTAGATCCCCTCCTGTTCCATCAGCCGGCTGACGAAGTTGAGGTCGGTTTCCCGATACTGCACACAGTATTCCCACTCGTGATAGCTGCCGATCAAGCATCACTGACATCTCCGGAAAAGCCATGTTCCTTGAATACCTCTTTGATGATGTCAGGGACTGCCTTTTGCTGAAATATCTTGCAATCTGCGGTGCGTGAGAGAAACCAGAGCCAGGGTTTCAGGGTGGCACGATAGCGGCTGAAGCGATCTTGGGCGCCAGCATAGGAGAAGTTGGTGATATGGCCGTTGAAGAAGCGTTTCGAACCGTCAGCCTTCAGCAGGGTTACGGTGGCGGTTTCGGCGAGAAGGGATTCATAGTCAATTTCTCCATCTTCACTCAACAGTTCCAACTCGTAATTGAAGAGTTTGCTGAGACTTTCGTTGGCGTCCATGCGCTGGAAGACCAGTACGTCCTCCCCCAGGGAGGGGATGGAGATGGAAACCTCTCTTTCTGTTTGAATAATTGGCACGTTGGTATGCCTCCCTAACGTTAACACCTGTGAGTGAGTCTATATTATCTTGCTGGAGTTTTGCCCACACCGATAAGAGATTTACTGGCGTTCGTTAATCTGGTAAATTGACTACAGAAGTAAACCAAGGGGCTACAATGATACTGGGTTTCTAAATAAGGAGGGTGAAATGCCGGGGCGAATGGAGTTTGAGTTCGGATTTTCAACAGCTGATGCTGCAGGTAAGAAACGTGGTGAAGGGGCTATGCGAATTCTCATGATGGGGGATTTCAGCGGCCGGGCTAACCGTGGTGTAATGGAGCGAGGGGAGAGTCTCGCTGCCTGTCCACTGTCGGCAGTAGATATAGATAATTTTGAGACTCTGATTGAGCGCTATCGGCCAAGTCTGCAGTTACCACTCGGGGCATCGACACAGAGTGTAGAGTTTACAGAACTGGATGATTTTCACCCCGATGCTCTCTACCAACGTCTGGAGCTGTTCAAGTCTCTCAGATCACTGCGTAGTAGATTGGCAAATCCGGCAACTTTTCCCCAGGCAGCAGCAGAGCTGAAATTTGATACAGTGTCGGCTGAGGAGCCCACCGACAGTGAGCCGACTGCCTCACAGCATCAGGAAAACGACGATAATATGTTCCAACGGTTGCTGGGCAAGGCGCCAAGTGAACCGAAAGCGGCAACAGTGGTCGAGGCAGCCGGTGTTGATAAATTTATCCGGGATATCGTCGCTCCCTATGTGGTGCGGCAGGATACCCAGCAGCAGGAGGCCTACATCGCGTCGGTGGATGATGCTATAAGCACCCAGATGCGGGGACTGCTCCATGAGCCAGCATTTCAGGCTCTGGAATCAGCCTGGCGATCGGTTTATCGTCTGGTCAGTGGTCTGGAGACCGGTGAGGAGCTAAAGCTCTATCTATTGGATCTCTCCAAAGAGGAGTTAGCGGCGGATGTAGCTGACGCTGGGGAGAATATGGAAAACTCGGGACTCTATCGATTGCTGGTGGAGCAGGGTGTTGGAACCCAGGGAGGGGAATCTTGGTCTCTCCTTGCTGGTGACTATCGCTTTGGGCCTGATAGAGAGGAGACAACGCTATTGGCAGCCCTGGGTGCCATTGCATCACATGCTGGCGCTCCATTCCTGGCCGCTGCTTCACCAGCAATATTGGGATGTTCCTCGTTGGTAGATAGTCCGGCAGCAGATAATTGGCAAGGGCTGGATAGAAAGAGTGAACAGTCTTGGCAGGCCTTGCGAGAAAGCTCTGTTGCACCCTGGATAGGATTGGCGCTTCCCCGGGTGTTGTTGCGTCTCCCCTATGGACGTCAGGGGGATGAGATCGATAGCTTCCGCTTTGAAGAGATTGCCGGAGCTTCAAGTCCCGACCACGACGCCCTCCTTTGGGGCAGCCCGGCCTACACCTGTGCCATGCTCCTTGGGATTACCTTTCAAGAGCGCGGCTGGGCCATGGAGCCCGGTGACCTGCAGGATATTGAGGATCTGCCTGCCTATACTTTTGATGATGACGGGGAGCGCCAGCTTATGCCCTGTGCCGAAACCCTGCTCAGCGAGCGGACGGGAGAGTCGATTTTGGGACAGGGGTTGATACCGCTGCTCAGTTATCGTAGTCGGAATACGGTACGGGTACGTGCGCTTCCAGTCCATCGCCTCTCCTGGGGCCTGCACTGTCGGGGCCATGGGGTTAGTTTTTAAAAACGCTCAATGTCAAACAAAGAGGCTCCGTAACTATTCAGCACGGTAATCCGGAGCACAGGCGTAGGAGCGAACTTGTTCGCGAAGAGCACATTTCGTAGTCCATCGCGAACAAGTTCGCTCCTACAACACCGCTGTTCCACCATAACTGTGGTTTTCAGGATTTTGCTACAGAGCCGGTTTAAGGATAAAAAGGCACAAAATGCGAGTTTATGTGTGCAAATGATTATTTTTTAACTCAGAAACGGCGAATTTCAGGGGTGAGCTGAATAGTTACACTGTCAGATTGATAAAACAGCAGTTGAGGTTATGTGCATGGCGGAATTAGAGGCCCTGTTATTTGATGTTGACGGTACTCTGGCGGATACCGAGCGGGACGGGCACAGGCCAGCCTTCAATTCGGCGTTTGCAGCGGCAGGCCTGGATTGGGATTGGGATGAGGCGCTCTATGGGAAGTTACTGGCAGTCACCGGCGGGAAGGAGCGCATCCGACACTATCTCGATGTTTATAATAAAGAGTTTGAAAAGCCGACAGATGTGGATGGGTTCATCGCTTCTCTGCATCGGAGTAAAACAGGCTTTTATGTGGATAGGCTGGAGCGGGGGGAGATTCCGCTGCGCAGCGGGGTGCGCCGGTTGTTGAATGAAGCCCGGGATGCCAGCCTGCGGCTGGCGGTTGTGACCACTACCACTTCGAAAAATGTCACCGTGTTGCTGGAGAACGGTCTGGGCCGAGGGAGTGAGGCGATGTTCGAGGTGATAGCCGCCGGCGATGTGGTGGCGGTGAAAAAACCGGCTCCCGATATCTATCTTTGGGCTATGGAGCAGATGAACCTGCGTCCGGATCAGTGCCTTGCCATCGAGGATTCCCACAATGGGCTGCATTCGGCCCTTGCCGCCAAAATCCGTTCTCTGGTGGTCACCGTCAACGGTTACACACGGGATGAGGATTTTGCTGGTGCTTCTCTGGTGGTTGACCGGTTGGGTGAGGCGGTGGACGAGTGTCGTCAATCCGCTGGGGTGGTTGAGCCGGTAAAACTTGTCGATGTTAAGCTGTTACGACGTATTCACGCTCTGGCCTGGGGAGACTGAACGCTATGAAGAGAGAGTTTGTTGCACACCGCATGAAGAGCATTCGTCCCTTCTATGTGATGGAACTACTTGCCCGCGCCCGTGCTCTCGAAGCTGAAGGGCGCAGTATCATTCATATGGAGGTTGGCGAGCCCGATTTCGCCACGCCCCAACCGATTATCGATGGCGGAAAACGGGCACTGGATGAAGGCCGGACGGGGTACACCCCGGCGACCGGCATACCGGAACTTCGCCGCGCCATTGCTGATGACTATCAGCGGCGCTACGGCGTTGAGATCAAGCCGGAGCGGGTTGTTGTCACCCCCGGATCATCTGGCGCGCTACAGCTGGTAATGAGTGTGTTGATCAACCCCGGTGAGGCTGTTTTGATGGCCGATCCCGGTTATCCCTGCAACCGCCATTTTGTCCAGCTGGTCTCCGGTGAACCGGTCACCCTTGCAGTGGGCCCTGAGAGCGGTTATCAGCTGACAGCGGAGATGGTTGACCAGGCGTGGAGTGACCCTACCCGGGCGGTGATGGTGGCGTCGCCGTCCAACCCCACCGGCACACTACTCTCCCGCGAGGAGCTTGAATCGATCTATCGCGTGGTCTCCCGGCGCGGTGGTGTGCTGATCGTTGATGAGATCTACCAGGGTCTGATCTATGGCGGTGAAAGCTGCACCGCTCTGTCGCTGGCTGATGATATCTTCGTTATCAACAGCTTTTCGAAATACTACGGCATGACCGGTTGGCGTCTTGGTTGGCTGGTGGCACCCGAGAGCCATCTGGGTGCCATCGAACGTCTTGCCCAGAATATTTTTCTTTCCGCTCCAACCCCGGCACAGTATGCCGCCCTGGCAGCATTTAGCGAGGAGACCCAAGCGATTGTCGAGCAGCGGCGGGATGCTTTTCAGGCGCGCCGGGATTACCTGTTGCCAGCCTGCGTGATCTTGGGTTCAAAGTTCCCGTTACTCCCGGTGGCGCTTTTTACCTCTATGCCGACTGCTCGGATCTCACCGATGACAGCTATCGCTTTGCCATGGATCTTCTGGAGCAGGAGGGGGTGGCGGTGACACCGGGCAAAGACTTTGGCGATAACCAACCGGAAAAACACCTGCGCTTCGCCTACACCACCGATATCCCCAAGCTGGAAGAGGGCGTCAGGCGGCTGAAGCAGTACATTCAATCCTTGGCTGATGGTTGAAACAGGATCACAGAGGACGAGGAGAACTTCAGAGAGCACAGAAAAAAGCAAGTAACTTCTCAATAAGTCCGTGCCATAGGGGTGCAGTAACGCCTTTTCAGGACACGCGGTGAATACGTCCCTGTACGCTCACAGCAGCATCCCTGCTGCTGTACGTCCTGAAAAGGCGTCACTGCACCCCACCTGAAAGTTATCCATCTGAACGGGGTTGTTGATAAGATACAAAAGCAATTATCGGGATGATGATTGTGAAGTGTTTTTCTGAAGCGCAATGTACGCCCGACCATGCTTCGGGAAAGCGCCCCGGTCAGATAGACTCACAGCCAACAAAAGCTTTCTCTGTATTCTCTACGTCCTCTGTGATCCGCTTTTCAGATCCTATTGCCCACCACCCTCAAGCTTGTCGCGCTGCTCACACCAGAGAAGGGTGGCACCGACCACGGCGGCCGGCATGGCGGCGAAATTGAGAACCGGAATCATCATCAGCAGGGTGGTGCCACCACCAAAACCAAGTGCGGTCAGCCGCTGCTGTTTCATCCGCTGGTGCTGTTCGCTAAAGGTCATTTGGTTGTTTCCCATGGGGTAGTCGCCATACTCCAGGGCCAGGAACCAGGCGCTGAAGAGCATCCAGATAAACGGAGCGGCAATATTGATTACAGGAATAACAAACAGCAGCAGCAACGGAATCGCTCTGATCAGGAAATAGCTCAGCTTTCTCAGCTCTGAGAGCATCGTCGGCAGTATGGTTGTCGCCAGGGGTTGATTGCCCTCGGGTGGTTTTTTACCGGTCACCATCTCCTCTACTTTCGCAGACAGGCGGCTGTTGAATGGAGCGGCCAGCAGGTTGGCGATGACGGTAAAGGTGTAGAAAGTGACCAGCAGGGCGGCGAGAGCAAAGAGGGGCCAGAGTATCCAGCGGAAATAGCTCAACCAGCTCTCCTCGGGCAGCATTGAGTCGAGAAAGAGTTCGAACTGAGTCAAACCGAGCCACCCAATCAGGGTGAATACCAGAATATTGATCACTAGTGGAACCATAATATGGCGCTTCAGCCAGGCTGCAGCAGCATACGAAATCCTCGTAGCAGGTAATTGAAGCCAAGTAGTGGGTTGTTTTTCATATGGTAATTTTGGCCTCCGGCCATGTTCTAATAGGGTTGTGAACGCGAGGGCGCAAGGGGAAGCGCTAGTTTCTCGTCATTAAATCAAATGAGAAGCGGAAGGTCGACCACTGTTCAACCGGCGGCGGCCCCCCCTCCATGGCCACAGCGGCCACCCAGCCTTCGGCAGGCTGGAAATTGATGTGTCTGATGCTTGCCAACTGATCTGAGGTTGAAAAAACACCCTCACCCAAAGCTTTCACTCTGGCTTCCAACTCCGTCCAGCAGTGAAAGAAAGCATGCATGTATTGGTCACCCTCCAGGGGCTGAAGCCTGTCGTTAATCTCTTTGGGAAATACCCGCAGCTACCGGACGCAGCGCTCTGCGTTGCGATAACGGCTCCAGGTCGATACCTACCGGCCGCTCTGTGGAGATCGCCAGTAGTGCAAGATCGCCGGAGTGGCTGAGGTTGAATTCAACAGGGTGTTTAGGTTTGGCGATCACAGGCTTTCCCTTTTCGCCGTAGAGAAAGTCGATCTCGCCTGCCGGAGTATCAAGATAGGCGGAGAGGATTATCCTTAGGGCAGCTCGTGCAGGATAAAGCGGTGCCGCTCAACAGCCATGCGCATACGCTGGCTTCTCTCCCGTTCATCATCTGAGAGCAGGGCGGTAGCTCTCTAATCGAAGCGGCCTGATCCAGACTGATCAGCCAGAGATGGATCTCTCCCGACTGGGGTGGCAGAGGGAAGCCGGTGGGATTAGTCCATGTGATTGTTACGGTTGGCTCCAAGATGAGCTGTCCTGCAGGGATGGTTCTGATATTCTCTCCTATTATGCCTTGCGGGCATGTTTTATCCAAAGAGGAGTTGCCGGATGAACCTTGAGTTGGTCAGTTTTGTAATCTGTCCTTTTGTGCAGCGCGCTATTATTGTGCTGAGCGAAAAGGGGGTGCCGTTTGAGATCACCTATGTGGATATCGACGAGCCGCCCGAGTGGTTCAGCAAAATCTCCCCCTTTGGCAAGGTGCCTCTGCTGAAGGTGATGGAGACGTACTTTTTGAGTCGGCTATTATCAACGAATATCTGGACGAAGTGTTTGCCCCGCAACTCCATCCGGAGGCGCCCCTGGAGAGAGCAAAACAGCGCGGATGGATAGAGTTTGGTTCCAACCTCTTTTTTGAGCAGGTGGGGCTGGTTCTGGCCAAGGACGAGGACGCATATCAGCAGAAAAAGGAGGGGTTGGGCGGTTCATTCGCCCGCCTGGAGCAGCAGTTAAGTGACGGCCCCTATTTTCGGGGCGAGCATTTCTCACTGTTGGATGCAGCCTATGCCCCCCTCTTCATGCGCTTCGATCTACTGAGCGGGAGAGATTCCGCTCTGGCCGATATCATGCCCGCTAAGATGAAAAGATGGAGTGAAGCACTGCAGCAGCGTCCATCGGTAAAATCTTCCGTGGTTGATGATTTTGAACAGCAGTTTATTGACTTCTTTTCCAAAAAAGGTTCCTGGCTGTTGGCTCAGTCTTAGTTAGTGATCATGCGAAAACAAAAAATGCAGGACGCGGAGAACGCAGAGGTGGCGCAGAGAGCGCAGAGAAAAGCCAAGGTGTTAAATGGATGGTCTCTGCACGTACTGCACCCCATAGCCTTCCCTCTGTCGTGGTTGTCTGAACGTTCGTGACCACCGCATGTAAACAGATCATCCGCTCGCCTGTTCCTGATTCACCGATAAATTTGCCGGAGACGGTGCATCCGGTGCTGCGGCGGGCCTATGCCATCCGCAACCTTGTCTCGGAGAGGGAGCTGGATCTGGGGCTTGGCCGAATGCTTCCGCCTGCTCAACTGGAAGGGACGGGGGAGGCGGCTGAACTCCTGCACCGGGTTCTGGACGAGGGTGGGCGGATACTGGTTGTTGCCGACTTTGATGCCGATGGTGCCACTAGCTGCACCTTGGCGGTAAGGGCGCTCAGGGCGATGGGGGCGGATGTCGTTTACCTGGTGCCTAATCGCTTTGACTACGGCTATGGATTGAGTCCGGAGATCGTGGTTGAGGCGGTCAAGCGTAAGCCTGCTCTTCTGGTTACTGTGGATAACGGTATCTCCAGCATCGAAGGTGTGGCGGCGGCAAGGGCGGTGGGAGTGAAGGTGCTGGTGACCGACCACCACCTGCCGGGTGATCAGCTTCCCGAGGCCAACGTCATTGTCAATCCCAACTGCGGGGATGAGCCACTAGTGGGTGGTAATCTGGCAGGGGTGGGGGTGATTTTCTATGTGATGGTGGCGCTTCGCGCGCTGCTGCGGCTAAATGGCTGGTTTGAGCGCCAGGGGCTGACCGAGCCCAACCTGGCGGAATACCTCGATCTGGTGGCCCTGGGTACGGTGGCTGATGTGGTGTCGCTGGATTACAACAACCGTATTCTGGTACAGCAGGGATTGAAGCGCATTCACTCAGGCTTCGGTTGCCCCGGTATTAAGGCGCTGTTTGAGCGGGCAGGACGCAACACCGCTGGTGTGGTGGCCGCGGATCTCGGCTATGCCATTGCCCCACGGTTGAATGCCGCCGGCAGGTTGATGATATGTCGGTGGGGATTGAGTGCCTGCTTGCCGACACTCCCCATGCAGCTCACCCATTGGCAAAGCAACTGGATGAACTCAATCGTGAGCGCCGGGAGATTGAGGGTGGGATGAAGGATCAGGCTCGGGAGCTGCTGCAGGATCTTGAGCTTGAGGGCGATCTTCCGTTTGGTCTGGTGCTGTTTCAGGAGGAGTGGCACCAGGGTGTTGTCGGTATCCTCGCGGCAAGGATCAAGGAGCAACACCACCGTCCGGTGATTGCATTTGCTTTGGCGGAAGCGGGAGTGATCAAAGGTTCCGCCCGTTCTGTCCCGGGGCTGCATATCCGCGATACACTCGATGCGGTGGCCAGCAGCAGTCCCGGTTTGCTGGTGAAGTTTGGCGGTCATGCGATGGCTGCCGGCCTGACACTTCGCATTGAATCCCTGGAGCGTTTTTCCCAGCTGTTTGACCAGGAAGTGCGAAAGCGCATCGGCCCGGAGGCACTACAGCAGAGGATCTGCTCCGATGGCGCACTTGCCGATGATGAGTTGACCATGGATCTGGCGCAACTACTTCGTCGGGGCGGGCCTTGGGGGCAAGGATTTCCCGAGCCTCTGTTCGATGGCTGGTTTCGCATAATCAAACAGCGGGTGGTGGGGAAAACCCACTTGAAGCTGGTGCTTCAGCCGGATAAAGGTGAGAATTTGCTGGATGCCATTGCCTTCAATCAGGGCGCGAGCCCTCTGGCGGTGGAGAACGGTAGAGTGCATGCAGCCTACCGCCTGGATATCAATGAGTTCAGGGGTGCGCGGAATTTGCAGCTCATCGTTGAGCACCTTGATGATAGATGATCTGGAATAGCAATGGCATTGAGCTGAATGAGGTGGTAGTTGTAGGAGCGAACT
>MOXF01000022.1_pt1 | contig 17950 bp, 18 predicted proteins | sample 1471201 | NCBI WGS metagenome assembly MOXF01 (sample SAMN05358035, study PRJNA327811) | mollusc metagenome | isolation source: Phylotype B (NB1) bacterial symbionts from gill | host: Thyasira cf. gouldii | place: Canada: Bonne Bay, Newfoundland | collected 2010-08
GAAAACCACAGTTATGGTGGAACAGAGGTGTTGTAGGAGCGAACTTGTTCGCGATGGACTACGAAACGCGCTCTTCGCGAACAAGTTCGCTCCTACGCCTGAGTTCTGGAATAGATAACGTAACAAAACTACAACGGTTTCTGCCAAAACATCGCCTGGCCCTTCTCCGGATCGAGGCAGTAACCGGCGAAGCCGAATTTACGATAGGCATTTTTCGCCACTTCATTCTCTTCAAGCACTTCCAGTGTCAGCTTGCAGCAGCCCCTGTCGGTGGCGAGCCCCTCGACATGATCAAGCATCAATTGACTGACACCCAATCCGCGGTAATCGGAAATAACGATCACATCGTGGATGTTAACCAAAGGCTTGGCGGCAAAGGTTGAAAAGCCGCCAATGCAATTGATCAGTCCAGCTGGCTTCTCACCGGCATAGGCAAGTACGCTGAATGCCGTGGGAAAGGCGCCCAATGCCTCCACCAGGCTGGTTTTTACGTTGTCGGAAATATCCTTACCACCACCCATCGGATCTTTTGCATAGCTGCTCAACAGCCACACGATATCCTCTGCATGTTGCTGGTTTCCGTAGTCAGCCTCTATCACCTCTATCTTCATCTCTTCCTCCATTGATAATCACTGCATGGCGCTCGCCCGTTGTTTCAGGGACAAACAGTGTAACCCGCTCAACCCGCATCTTTCCCAGTACCGCCTGATCGAGTTCGTCAACAGGATCGACGCCCTTCATTGCCAGGTAGCGCCCCCCATCGGCGAGCAGATGGGAGGTGAGTTGTACCATCTTTGGCAAAGAGGTGAAGGCTCGGGAGGTAATAGTGTCATAACCCTGCTGTGGCTGAAAAGCCTCCACCCGGGCCTGTATCACCTCAACATTTCTCAGACCAAGCGCACCGATGGACTGCTGTACAAAACGGGTCTTCTTGCCGTTGGAATCAAGCAGGGTAAATCTGGTATCGGTCAGAGCGACAGCAAGAGGGATACCCGGCAACCCCGGACCGGTTCCCACATCCAGTACCTGCGACCCCCGAACCAGATGCAGGATCGACAGCGCATCAAGCAGCTGCCGTGAGACCATCTCTTTAGGGTCGCGAATCGCCGTCAGATTGAAGGCGCGATTCCACTTTACCAGCAGGGCGAGGTAATCCAGCAGCTTCTGCTGCTGTTCACTGCTCAATACGATAGCCATCGCTTTCAGACCGGCAGTCAGCTGACCCCGCCACAATTTCTCATGCTCACTCATACCGTTGGCACTCTCTTATGCTTCAGGTGGATCAACAGCAATGAGATCGCCGCCGGTGTCATACCGGGAATACGACCCGCCTGACCAATGGTTGCCGGACGGCTCCGAATTAACTTTTCACGAACCTCGGAGGAGAGGCCCCGCACCTGCTCATAATCAAGTTTTTCCGGCAGTTTCACCGCCTCCTTCGAGCGTTGACGGTCGATCTCCTGCTGCTGGCGCTGGATATAGCCGGCATATTTCGCCTGTATCTCCAACTGCTCGGCCACCTTTGGATTGGTCACTGCCGGGCCAATTCCCTCCAAAGCGACGAGGGCGGCGTAAGCCACTTCCGGCCGGGAGAGCATATCAAGAGCGCGGGTCTCCCTGGAGATGGTGCTATTCAGATCTCTCTCCGCCTGTTGCGCCGCCGGGGTATTGGGTTGCAGCCAAATCCCCCGCAGCCGCTCACGCTCCAGCTCAATGGCCTCCCGTTTCTCATTGAACAGACGCCAGCGCCGCTCTGGGATCAAACCAAGTCGGTGGCCCTGCTCGGTCAGGCGCAGATCAGCATTATCTTCACGCAGCAGCAGACGATACTCCGCCCGGCTGGTGAACATGCGATAGGGCTCACGGGTACCCTGGGTGATCAGATCATCCACCATTACACCGAGGTAGGCCTCATCCCGCTGTGGGCACCAGACCTCCTTGCCGCGACTCTTCAGCACTGCATTGAGACCCGCCAGCAGCCCCTGGGCGGCCGCCTCCTCATAGCCAGTAGTGCCGTTGATCTGGCCCGCAAAGTAGAGGCCCTCGATAAAACGGGTCTCAAGGCTGGGACGCAGATCCCGTGGATCAAAAAAGTCATATTCAATGGCATAGCCGGGGCGGGTGATATGAGCATTCTCGAAGCCCGCCATGGAACGCACCAGCGCATACTGGACATCAAAGGGGAGGGAGGTGGAGATACCGTTGGGATAGATCTCATTGCTGGTCAGCCCCTCTGGCTCAATAAAGATCTGGTGCGCCGGGTTATCGGCAAAGCGCACCACCTTATCCTCGATGGAGGGGCAGTAGCGCGGACCCACCCCCTCGATCACCCCGGTATACATCGGTGAACGGGACATGCCGCCACGAATGATCTCATGGGTACGCTCATTGGTGTGGGTGATATGGCAGTTCACCTGCTGCTGCGGATGCTGCTCCACCGAACCGATAAAGGAGAAGACCGGCAGCGGCTCATCACCCGGCTGCGCCTGGAGGTTGCTGTAGTCGATACTTCGGCTGTCGATACGCGGCGGTGTGCCGGTCTTCAGCCGCTCGATATTGAACGGCAGCTCACGCAGACGATCCGCCAGGGCATTGGCGGGTGGATCACCGGCGCGCCCCCGGATAGTTGCTCGAGACCGATATGGATACGCCCGCCAAGGAAGGTGCCTACGGTAAGCACCACCGCCGGGGCACTGAAACGCAGGCCCATCTGGGTCACCACCCCGGTAACCCGCTCCCCTTCCACCACCAGATCATTCACCGCCTGCTGAAACAGATCAAGGTTGGGCTGATTCTCCAGGGCGTGACGCACCACCGCCCTATAGAGCTGACGATCCGCCTGGGCACGGGTGGCGCGCACCGCTGGCCCCTTGCGCGAGTTGAGCGTGCGGAACTGGATACCACCCAGATCGGCAGCATGGGCCATAATCCCACCCAAGGCATCTACCTCTTTCACCAGGTGGCCCTTGCCGATACCACCAATGGCAGGATTACAGCTCATCTGCCCCAGGGTATCGATATTGTGGGTCAACAGCAGGGTGCGGGCACCCATACGCGCCGCCGCCAGTGCCGCCTCGGTACCGGCGTGGCCGCCCCCCACAACAATCACATCGTAGCTATCGGTATGAAACATCTTTTTTTATCGACTCTCTAACAGGCAGGCTATTTTACATGTTACCGCTGTTATTGTAGTTAGAGTTGCTGGCGTTGGATGATCGCGGGTGAGTCAAACTGTCCTACTAAATCAGTTTTACCCACCGCTGTCACACGGTTTGACTCCGACCCCTACCATTCACGTTTATTTGCAGCCAAAATCAACTAATGTTTGTATGTCAGCAAACTGATATAGAGCAGCCGCATTTCGGAGCAGTAATGAAGGAAAAACTTGAGCAGATCATCACTGAGGCAGGTCGCGTTATTCTCGGCAAGGAGCAGACGGTGCGTCTCGCCGTCGCCTGTCTGCTGGCGCGCGGGCATCTGTTGATTGAGGATCTGCCCGGTGTCGGCAAGACCACCCTGGCTCCATCTGCTTGCCAGACTATTGGGGCTGGAGTATCAGCGTATTCAGTTCACCAGTGATCTGCTGCCGGCAGATATTATCGGTGTCTCTATCTATGACCGGGGCGAGGCGCTATTTCGCTTTCATCCGGGGCCCGTCTTTTCACAACTGGTGTTGGCAGATGAGATCAACCGCGCCACCCCAAAGGCCCAGAGCGCCCTGCTGGAGGCGATGGAGGAGCGGCAGGTGACCACCGAGGGCGAGACACGCCTCTGCCCAAGCCCTTTTTCGTTGTCGCCACCCAGAACCCGGCGCATCAGATCGGCACCTTCCCCTTGCCTGAATCCCAACTCGACCGCTTTCTGATGCGCATACATCTTGGCTATCCCGATCCCCAAGCAGAACGGGCACTTCTGGCAGGCAGGGATCGGCGTGAAATGATTGGCCAGATTACACCTTGTCTGGCGACGGGAGACCTGCTGTTAATACAACAGCAGGTAACAAAGGTACATGTAGCAGATGCGCTGCTCGACTATATTCAGGACCTGCTTGCTTTCAGCCGCAGCCACCCCAGTTTCAACCACGGGCTCTCTCCTCGTGCCGGACTGGCGATACTCAACGGTGCCCGTGCCTGGGCCATGCTTGAGGGGCGCAATCAGGTTATACCGGAAGATGTGCAGGCGATCCTGCCGTCAACGGTGAATCATCGACTTCACTCCAGTGCCGATACCGGTGTTGATGAAGGGGGAGAGCTCTCACGGTTGCTTCTTGAGTCCGTGCCGCTGAGCTGAGTTGTGACTGTTCAGAGACAATGGGGTTGTGATCGGAGTCGATTGCGGCGGAACATGGTGTTTTTTCACCTATCCCCGTGCAATCGACTTCGACCTATGCCACCCACAGTGCGAACAGTAAGGTAGTTAGATGCGCTTCAGACCACCTAGCCGTTTTCTCCATCTCGCCGCTGTCAATCGACAGGGGTGCGCCGAGGTGGGCTACCGCAAAATCTATATCATGCCGACAGGCTATGGGCTGGGTTATTCGCTTCTGCTGTTGCTGATGCTTCTCGGCTCGATCAACTACGCCAATAATCTTGGCTTTCTGCTCACTTTCCTGTTGGCGGGGCTGGGATTGATCCTGATGCTCCACACCTGGCGCAATCTTCTCGGTCTGCAGTTACAGCACGGCAAGAGTGATCCGGTATTTGCCGGAGAGCGTGCGCAGTTCGATATTAAAGTGATCAATCCACACAACCGGGAGCATCCCGGTATCCGTCTCCGCTTGCCGGAGGCTGAGGAGCGCGATGCCGATATCGCTCCTTCAGCAACTGACAGTTTCATCCTAGGCATCGATACCCACCGGCGAGGACGACTTAAGCTGCCCAGGCTGACGCTCTCGACACGCTTCCCCAGTGGTCTATTGCAGGCTTGGTGCTATATCGATCTTCCTGGAGAGTGCCTGGTCTACCCCCACCCCGGCCCACGGCTCCCCCCCTCTAGTGGGCCCGATTATCTCCACAGCAGCGAGGGTGATCGTGGTGTTGGTGTCGATGATTTTGTCGGCATCCGGCCCTATCACAGTGGTGATTCACCCAGACACATCAACTGGAAGGCGCTGGCACGTGGGCAGGCACTTCAGACCAAGCAGTTTGGCGGTGACCGAGTCGAACGGCGCTGGCTCGACTGGGATGAGATGGAAGAGGCAGGTGTTGAGCAGCGACTCAGCCGCCTATGCCGCGGCGTTCTCGATGCCTGCGAGCAGCAGCTGGAGTTTGGCCTGCGACTTCCGTCGATGGAAATCTCTCCGGCCCGGGGGCAGAAACACCGTCAGGCGTGCCTCTCCGCGCTGGCGCTCTATGGAGAGAATGGGTGAAATCCCAGGCCCAACTCGCCATTTCCAGCGGCACCTTCATCCAGCTGGTGGCCCTTACTGGCCTCGCGGTAGCACCCCATTTCACCCGCCTGGACCTCTCCCTGGTACTCTTTTTTGTTGCCACACTGGCAGTACGCCTCGTCTCAATTTACCGGCCTGCGCTGCAACCGGGCCGTATTCTGCTGTTTCTCTTTACCCTGACCGGTTTCTCTCTGGTCTTCTATCACTACCCACTGCTGCTTGGGCGTGCCGCAGGGGTCGCCATGCTGACGGTGATGCTTGGGTTAAAGCTGCTGGAGCTGCGCAAACCGCGAGATCTCTATCTGGTGATATTTCTAGGTTTTTTTACCCTCACCACCCAGTTTCTCTTCAACCAACAGATAGTGCTGTTGCTATACAGCCTGCTGGTGACAATAGGACTAGTCACCCTGCTGGTGGAGAAGAGCCGTAGCCAAAACACGCCATCGACTTTTGCATCACTCAAGCTCGCGCTCTCCCTGCTCGCCCAGGCGGCACCCATCATGGTGGCACTGTTTCTCTTCTTTCCCCGCCTCTCCGGCCCCCTTTGGAACCTGGGTCTCAGTGACACCCAGGGTGTTACCGGTCTCAGCGACAGTATTACCCCCGGCAGCATCAGCCAATTGATACAGTCACGGGCGGTCGCTTTTCGTGTCGATTTCAATGGGCCGGTACCGCCACAGCAGCAGCGTTACTGGCGCGGCCCTGTACTCTGGGACAGTGACGGTTGGCGCTGGGAGATAGGCAGGCGGCTGACAAGCGGCCCGTCATCACTTCTTGTAGAGGGTGATCCGCTCGATTACAGCATCACTCTGGAACCCTCCACCAACCGCTGGATCTACGCACTGGATCTGGCAACAAAGATTCCGCCAAAATCACAGCTACTGGCGGACTTTCATCTCGTCACCAAGCAACCGATCAACCAGCGTTACCGTTACAACATCAGCTCCCATCTGCGCTACAACACCGGCCCTATCACCCCGGAGCAGCGCCGTCGCGGCCTGCAGTTGCCGGACACCACCACGCTGCGGATGAGCGCACTGGTTAACAAGTGGCGCAGGCAGAGTGAAAGTGATCGTGAGCTGGTCAACCTCTCGCTCAACCACTTTCGCAATCAACCTTTCTACTACACCCTCTACCCACCACTGGTGATGGATAACCCGGTGGATCAGTTCCTTTTTGACAGCCGTCGCGGTTTTTGTGAGCACTACGCCACCAGCTTTGTCACCCTGATGCGCCTTGCCGGTATCCCGGCACGGGTAGTCACCGGCTACCAGGGTGGAGAGATCAATCCGCTGGGGAACTACCTGATTGTCCGCCAATCCGATGCCCACGCCTGGGCGGAAGTGTGGCTTGAAGGCCTCGGCTGGGTACGCACCGACTACCGCTGCGGTGGCACCAGAACGGGTTGAGCGTCCGTTTGATTTTGCCGTGGGTGGTGTGGATACCATCGGTATTCCGGTCAATTTTGGCAGTGTCGATTCAGACTTGTTGCAGCAAGCTGTCAAGCAGCTGCGCCTTGGCCTTGATGCGGTCAACGCCTCCTGGCACCGCTGGGTGCTCGGCTACTCTGATGAGCGACAGAGCGACCTGATGCGACGGCTCGGCCTGGGGTTTCTCAAAGGTGCGAAGCTTGCAGCCGGTATGCTGGTAAGCAGCGCGCTGTTACTGCTGTTGGTTGCCCTACAGCTCTGGTATCGCAACCGCGAGAGGGTTGATCCACTTCTGGCCGATTACCGCCGTTTCTGTAAAAAACTGCAGCGGAAGGGTATCCATCGCAGAAGCTACGAGGGATCCAAGGATTACGGGGAACGCATCACCCATCGCCGTCCCGATCTGGAAGCTGCGGTAAGTGAGATTATCAATCTCTATATCGACCTGCGTTACGGTAAGACGGGTACAAAACAGGCCCGGCAACGTTTCCATCGGCTGGTGCGTGGTTTTCGGCCCTGAATCTAACTCCGACCCCTACCGCAATAGACAACTTCCCGGTTACTATTAGCCGCTATGCGAACAACCTTACACAGCACCACCCTGACACTACTCTTTATACTGCTTGCATGGAGTGGCTGGAAGGTGTGGGAGCAGGCGGGTGCCTACGAGACCGAAACCCTTTACATCATCAGCCAGTTGGAAGCCGAAACCCAACTGGAGAACAGTGGTCGGCGACTTCTGGAGGCGATCAGTTTTGGCTTTTACGAGGGCTATTCGGAGATTCTGGAACAGATCAACCAACACAAGACACTGCAAGCGGCCTATTACCAGTCGATACGCATACTCACCGGCCTCTTCTTCGCCATCGCAGCCGCTATCACTATCGCCTCCTGGTCACTGCGCCGCCTGCTGACGGATCTCGGTTACGGCATGATTGGTGTTGCTTTTGTTGCGCTGGCGGTCGGCCTGACCACGCCCATTCTCTCCCTGGAGGCAAGCAAGGAGCTGCCGCTGCTGGGTGAGACGGTTTTTCAGTTTCAATCAAAGGGGATAATGACCACGATCACCTCCCTGTGGCACCACAACAACGCCTGGCTTGCCACTCTCCTCTTTCTCTTCAGCGTCATGATCCCGCTGGCAAAGACATTGACCACCTGGCTCACCCTTTTCAGCCGCACCCACCACTTCTCACTTCACGGCCTGCAGCTGAGCCGCCACCTCGGCAAATGGTCTATGGCCGACGTTTTTGTCGTCGCTATCCTGGTGGTCTTCTTCTCCGCTGCGGGTGAGGAGAGCATGACCCAGGCGGAGGTTCAGGCCGGTCTCTGGTTTTTTGCCGCCTATGTGGTGCTCTCATTGATCGGCACCCAGCTGATTTCCCACGGCAGGGCGCGGGCTGATTCACCAGATGTCACCAAATAGCCGCCGCGACTAGCGGTAGGGCTCTATTTTCCGATACAGAAGCGTGAAATATCCTCTAACTATTAGATATGTATTGAATTTATCTTCTGAAAATAACAGGACGGGCACATTTATGGGAACATTTTTCAGAAAACCCACTCAAAGCACCCTCTGAACACGACTCGACGGCATCACATGGCCAGGCTTTTACAACTATGAGCCTTGCACATTATTTGTAATAACTCTGAATCCAATATGACCGGAGAGACTGTTTAATCATACTCTTAACCACATTTACTGCACTTGAGTTAAATGGTTAGTAGTTCCGTGTGTGACTCAATATTACTTGGAATCTCCAAGAAATCTGGCTTACCAGAAGTTACCCCACTTACAATGAAATAACGCTCCGGGGCTCTGGCAAAAAGGAACAAATTAAAATCAGTCGGTTCCTTTGGATTGGGTTCTGCGAATGGGTTAAGCACAACCTCTCCCAGTTTACGCTCATTTGCCGGAAATAATTGTGGCAGTGATATCTCAATTACCCAAAGCCTATCAGGAAGCACTGTTTTTAATATTGTGGGAATTTTTGAATCTTCCTTATTACCATCCCAATCGTAGATAGTAGATAAGTGCTCCAAGTATATTCCTGAGCTAACAGCAACAGCTCTAAGAACCACCTGTCGAGTGCCAGAGACAATCTCTCTAACTAATCTTTTTGCCCATATATTTGATCGGGAAGGTATTAGGTGAGGATGAAGTGAATAAAGAAAAGTAAGAGTTAATGCTTCGGCTTGTATTCCACCAAACTGAAAACCATCGTGAAGCAATTCAACTACGTACTCCGCTTGTTCCGGCTTTACATAGAGACGAGGTACACAAAAATTGGGGCCAAAATTATCATCATGCCCAATGAAGCTGCTTGTCCAACTTTCACTGGGCATGTAGCCAACCCCTCCACCTACATCAAAATACGATATTTCTGCATCAGGTGCCCATGTGTCCTTGTTAAAGGTATGACCATAAAATGGGATAATATGGCGTGAGTCTACTGCTTTCGGGCCAGTTAACTTAAATCCCAACAATGCACCAGCACCGGATTCTACACCTGCATATAAATACTTCTGGTAAGGCAGCTGTTCTCGGACTTCCGGATACGTTTTTTCCAACTCGGAGTAATCTATATCTTTAAAAGGAACTCCCAGTCCAGTCAATATGGCTTGTATTTGTTGGGGGCAGAGACCATCCGAGGGTTTATAGGTGCCTGAACCGGCAGATTTTGCCAATTTGTTAATCTCCGAGTATAGAATATCCCCCGCGACAAGCCAGCGAGAAAGTAAACTTCTCAGGGCAACATGAGCACAAACCTTATTTAATTGATTTTGTTGGCAATAGAGGGCGCCAGTAACCTGAAAAACGTAGCCATCTACGTTCACTTCGTAACTTTGCATTTTAGGCACACAGTTGTGCCTATGCGGATATTTGCAGAAAACAGCTTCGAAGATATGCCATGTTTCTACACTCTTAGAAGAATCCTGAATAGAGGGTACTTGATCCTTTTTGAGTATCACATACCCAATAAGGTCTTTATCAGACTTAGACTTGAGTGCAATGCCACGCTTAAACCCTGGCCTCCAAAAGCTTAAACGCATCAATCCAGTCATTTGATGGCCGGTGACGTAATCAGGAATCTCCTGATTTTCGTCCAGTACAGCCCCCACCGCCGGGATATCCTCAATTACTAGAGTCTGACATTTCGCTGAACGCGCTAAAGAAAAGCAACGATGGACTGCTGAAGATGAACTGAAATAAGTTTCAATAAAACTGAATGAAGAAAAAGGGGCGCTGACTGAAATTATTTTTACAGAATTCGGAGATACTAAGCGATGCGCATCCATTCTTTTGCCTGTTATTTATCTCGACAATCCCTTATACATTTGCTGACTTTTTCCGGCCTCCTTATGCGCCTGTTCTATTTTGAGTACAAAATCACCAACTTCCTTACGATATTTCATATCAACCGCAACCGTCTTCGCCTCATTTCCGAACGCCTTGGCCATTTTGTCGGCTATTTCAGGACTAGTGAACTTTTGTTTTGGCATTATTTGACACCCTCATACATATTGGGCCAACCCACATAACACTACATATGGTGTTATCACTCAGTAAAAACCACTATATATAGCAATACTGCGTGACACTATACCTTAATAAACAATAACTTACAAGAAATAGACCACTGGCACACTGACATTGATCAAGGTAGTACAAGAAGACAATATTTGGGTATCAGTCGCCGATGATCACAACGCTCCTGAAAGAAAAGGTAACACGATACACCTTCATTATTACGATTTAACCTAACAACTCCACCATGGCAAGACTATGTGATATAAAGTGTTAAATTTAATCCAAAGCCAACTCAGATTTGTACTACATACTGATCCGATGATTCCAACTAGATTATGGCTCAATTCTATTGGGTTATATTTATTTTTTCTCCTTGTTGCTACTTGTCATCAACGGAGCAAACCCGCAGATATTCACCGCATCCTACGACATAGTCATCATTGAGCCTGCCGCATAAAACCCTGTATTTTACTGAGAAATAATACCGGCCACCGTACCGGGAGATACAGGGAGTCTCTGATCACTAAAATCCTGAAGAAGGCGGTTGGCGGGCTGTCCATAATGGAATTTTTTTAACATGATCTCGACCCAGAAGCTCGCTGCATAGGGGCTACGGGGAATGAGTCTGGCCGGTGGGGGGGCAAGTGATGATGGCCGGGTTTTCTCCACAGCAGCAGGCCGGGGTTGGGTTGGTAGGCAGGACGGTGATAACGGCGGGTGTATGCTTTTACCTCCACCTCGATGACCTCGCTTACCTCATCCAGCGTGGGATTGATCCTATGGGGAAGCCCGCAGTGGTGGCATTTTTTTTCATCCTCTGTCAGATCGAGCGTTACGTTGCTACGGGTAAATCGGGGCGCGTTGTCCGGCCATGCCCCTTGCTGTTAGGTTGTTGACCTCGCGGCCGCTTGGAGGATCGACCGCCTCATCTTTTTCAGAAGACCCTGAGTACTTGCTTTTTTCGCTGTGTTTACCAAAAAGACGGTTCTTTAAATCCTTTACCTTTCCTTCCAGGCATAATACCTTTTGCTCCAGCTGGGTGATCTTCTCTTTTGCCTTGCTGTGTTGTGCCTGCCAATAATTAGCTTGATGAGTCAGTTCGATATGCTCTTGCTTGGTGATGCTCACCATCTCTTGGGTGAATAGAACGGGTGGTGTGCTAATAGCAACAACCAAATTTGATGATTCTGGTTGAGGAAGCACTGCTTGGGTAGTCTTCATGGACTACTTTATAGCAGATATACTCTCGTGTGTTCCGCGTTTCCTTTTAGGGAGCGAATGGGGTGACCGAATATTTACGGATCAAGGAGGGCTTTGGATACTTTTGGAAGTGCTCTATTTTCCGATACAGAAACTGCCGAAGATCTGCCCTAACAAGTCATCCGCTGTAAACTCTCCGGTGATCTCGCCAAGTGCGTGCTGGGCCTGACGCAGATCCTCCGCCAGCAGCTCTCCCGAGCCACTCGCCTCGAAGACACTCTTGCCAGCGAAAAGATGCCGGGTCGCCCGCTCAATAGCATCCAGATGGCGGCGGCGGGCGATAAACTCCCCTTCCTGAGCACCGCTGTAGCCCATGCTCTCTTTCAGGTGTCGCCGCAGAAGATCAACACCTGCGCCAGATTTTACTGAAAGCGCGATCTCCACCCCCGACTCACTCTCTCCAATAGCCGCCTCTCCACCGGTTATATCAATCTTGTTGCGGATAAGGGTGAGGGGGACGTTGTCGGGCAGGGTGTTGCGATCAAGGGTGTCATGGGCGGGGTCGGCGTTGTCATCAAAGATCCAGAGGATATGATCGGCATTGGCTATCTCCTCCCTGGCACGCCGAATCCCCTCCTGCTCAACCTGATCACTGCTCTCCCGCAAGCCAGCGGTATCGACCAAGTGCAGAGGCATACCGTCGATCTGAATCTGCTCGCGTAGCAGATCGCGGGTGGTACCGGGAATATGGGTGACAATGGCTGATTCACGTCCCGCCAGGGCGTTGAGAAGGCTTGATTTACCCGCATTTGGAGGGCCGGCAATAACTAGCACCATGCCATCGCGCAGCAGTCGACCATGCTGGGCATTTTTTTTCATTTCATTGATGGAACAGATGATAGCAAGTAAGTCAGTACTTACTTTTCCATCAGAAAGAAAGTCGATCTCCTCTTCGGGAAAATCGATGGCTGCCTCAACGTAGGTGCGCAGCCGGGTAAGCTGATCGACCAGCTGCTGGATCCTGCGGGAGAACGCCCCTTCCAGAGAGCGCAGCGCCAGACGGGCGGCGGCGGCGGTGCCGCTTTCGATCAGGTCAGCAATCGCCTCTGCCTGAGTGAGATCCAGTTTGTCGTTGAGGAAAGCACGCTGACTGAACTCACCGGCATGAGCGAGACAGGCGCCGCAGCTGAGCACTCGCTGCAGCAGTAGATCCATCACCACAGGGCCACCATGGCCCTGAAGTTCGAGCACCTCTTCGCCGGTGAAAGAGTGGGGGGCGGGAAAATAGAGGACGATCCCTTCGTCTATTACACCACCCTCTCGATCACGAAAGCGGCGAAAGCTGGCTTGTCTGGAGGGGGGGAGTCCGCCAATAAGCGCTTCAGCGATGGCGCTCAGATCACTACCGGAGATGCGGATAATACCCACCCCCCCCATCCCGGGGGGAGTGGCAATGGCCGCGATGATCTCCTCTGCACTCATCCGGGGATCGCCCCCTTACGCCGCCTCGATCTGGCGGGTGATATGCCACTGCTGGGCAATAGAGAGGATATTATTGGTCACCCAGTAGAGCACCAGACCCGCCGGGAAGAAGGCGAAGAAGAAGGTGAAGACAAAGGGCAGACTCATCATGATCTTGGCCTGCATGGGATCAGGCGGTGCCGGATTGAGCTTTTGCTGAATAAACATCGAGACGCCCATTATCAGCGGCAACACAAAGTAGGGATCCTTGGTTGACATATCCTCAATCCAGAACATAAACGGCGCCTGGCGCAGCTCAACACTCTCCAGCAACACCCAGTAGAGGGCGATAAAGACCGGAATCTGAACCACGATCGGCAGACAGCCGCCCAGAGGATTGATCTTCTCTTTCTTGTACATCTCCATCATCGCGGTATTCATACGCTGCTTGTCGTCACCATAACGCTCCTTCAGTGCCTGGATACGTGGTGTCATCTTGCGCATGTTGGCCATGGAGCGGTAGCTGGTTTCGGAAAGCTTGTAAAAAACAAGCTTGATCAGCAGAGTCAGCAGTATGATCGACCAACCCCAGTTACCGATAAAGGAGTGGATTGTTTTCAGCAGCCAGAAGATAGGCTGTGCCAGCACCGTCAGCCAGCCGTAGTCGACACTGAGATCCAGACCGTTGGCGATCTCCTTCAGCTCATCCTGAAGTTTCGGTCCGGCAACAAAGCCGGTGGAGAAGGTGTGAACACCCCCCTCGGCAACAGTGAAGGCGGGTGTATAGGCTCCCAGCACATAGCGCTTACCGCCAAAAACATTGCTATAGAAGTGATCCGTTTCATCCACCGGAGGTATCCATGCACCGACAAAATAGTGCTGAAGCATGGCGATCCAGCCACCCTTTACCTCACGTGCAAGACTCTTATCCGCCATATCACCGAATTTGATCTTCTCGTACTTCTCCGCTTCACTGTAGATGGCACCACCGGTATAGGTGTAGACGAACTGGGAATTACCGTCATCGAGCGGCTCGGTTCTCACCAGCTCGCGGTACTCACGCCCTGACCATTGGGCCGTAGATCCATTTTCAACAATGTGCTGGATGGTTACCAGATAGCTACCACGGGTGTAGGTGAAGCGCTTGGTCACCTTGATACCGTCGCCACTAATCCAGGTCATGTCAACATTCAGGGTCTCCTCTCTCTCCCCCATTTCGTAGTCACTCTTCACGCTCTGAAAAAGAGTTTCATGGCTCGGGGCACTGAGACCTTCACCGGCGATCAATCCTGAACGGGCCATGAAAATATCGTCACCGCTGGGCTTCATCAGCTGTAACTTATTGTCAGGGTCGTTGAGCTTTTCCGGATAATCATTAAGGAAGACTTTAAGGATGGTACCACCCTGGGTGTCGATCTCCATGGTGTAGAGATCCGAATGCACGGTGATCTTCTTCGAAGTACTCTTGTAAGTGGCGTCGGATGAGCTGGGAGAGGGGATGGTTCCACCTGCCTGCGGTATAGCCGAAGGCACTTCGCTCTCACCACCACTTGCTGCCGGAACACCGTCACCATCAAGCGAAATCGAAGGGGTGACCCCTGAAACTATCGCCACCGGATTCTCAACTGGCCCCTGCTTCTCAAGGAGAAACGCTTTCCAGCCGTCCCATATCATTAACAGGATGAAGCCATGCCAAAAATCATTATCAGGCGGATATTATTGTCCATCGACTCAACTCAATTCATTTGATGGTTGGAAGTGATAAGACCTGCATTGTGGACTTAATTAATCCCAATGCAGAGTGAAATCGGCGTGTTCAGCACTCTTCCATGATTAGACAGATTCCTTTCGGGCTGCCGCTACTTCAGCCATTAGCCTGTGAAGAGAGTCCCTCAGCACAGCTCTATCCTTTAGCGGAAGATTCCTCTTACACAGAACCACTAGATCCACACCGGGCAAAGCGGGTCGGCTGTGACGAAACACCTCCCTCACCAGGCGTTTGACCAAATTACGATCCACTGCACGTTTCAGATTTTTTTTCGCAATTGCCATACCCAGACGTGGATTGGAGAGGCCGTTTGGGCGATACAGAACTGTGAAACAGCGGTCAGAACACCTCTTTGACTGCTTAAACACCTGCTTGAAGAGCGCCGGTGTCAGCAATCTCAGAGAGCGATCAAATCCCGCCTCATCTGTGCTCAACTGCGATGCAACGAAAACTAGAAACTATCAGGAGGTCAGCTCGGCTCGGCCCTTGGAGCGACGGGAATTAATTACTTTGCGGCCACCACGGGTAGCCATGCGGGCACGGAAGCCGTGTACGCGGACGCGCTTCAGATTGCTGGGTTGAAAAGTTCGTTTCATGACGTCACCGGTAAACTCTAAAATACTAAGGGCGGCCCCCCTCGATATACACAAGGGAATGCCGTTGAAAAAAGGCGCGCAGAATAACCTGTAGACCCCTCTGTGTCAACTGAAAAGAGTCCGCGCAGCAGTGGAAAAATGTGTGTAAAAGGCTGTGGATAAGTGGTCTGATGCGGGTTAGACTTTAACAACGAAGGGAGCGGCCGGCCAATCGTACAAAAACCGCGTCGGCCTCGAATTTACACCAACACCCTCCACCATCTGTACCACAATAAAAGTACAGCTTTCGGCGATAGTGGAAGTGTACACTCGTATGCCCCGGATCAGGTACCGATATAACAGGCTGATCGGGTTTTTATATTCAGAGAGTAGCCAGTGAATTTTTGGAATGAGTGCGTAGGGCGTCTTGAGGGGGATCTATCCCCGGACCTGTTTAATACCTGGATTCGTCCCCTTCAGATAATAGAAGATCAGCAGTGCATTAGATTGCTGGCACCAAACCAGTTCGTACTTGACTGGGTTCGCAATAACTACCTCACCGATATTAGCAACTTTCTCAAAGAGTCTGGTGGTTCCGCCGCACCAAGCGTCTCCCTCGAGATAGGAAGTAAAAAATCTCCTGTTCTCAAACATGAAGGCCGTGCTGAACAGCGTGCTGGAAAACAGCAGATGAAACAGTTCGGTGATCCCGAACCTGCATCACCAGATAGCAATCTGAACCCCTCTTTCACCTTTAGCACGTTTGTCGAGGGCAAATCGAATCAACTGGCCCGCGCTGCCTCTATGCAGATTGGAGAAAATCCCGGCTCCGCTATAACCCTCTCTTCATCTACGGCGGCGTCGGTTTGGGAAAAACCCACCTGATGCACGCTGTCGGCAACTCAATACTGGAAAGAAACCCAAGGGCGCGGGTTCTCTATCTCAATTCTGAGGGTTTTCTTGCGCAGATGGTGAAGGCACTCCAGCACAACACCATGGATCAATTCAAGCGTAAGTTCCGATCCGTAAATGCGCTGCTCATCGATGATGTGCAGTTTTTTGCTGGCAAGGAGCGCTCCCAAGAGGAGTTTTTCCACACCTTCAATGCGCTGTTTGAATCACAACAGCAGATCATTCTCTCCAGCGACCGATTCCCGAAAGAGGTTAATGGACTGGAGGAGCGTTTGCGATCCAGGTTTGGTTGGGGCCTCACGGTGGCCATAGACCCACCGGATCTGGAAACCCGTGTTGCTATTCTTAAAACAAAGGCCCAGCAGTTGTTCGGTGTTAGCCTACCGAATGAGGTGGCCTTTTTTATTGGTGAGCGCCTGAGATCCAACGTACGTGAACTTGAGGGCGCCCTGCGGCGAATCATAGCAAATGCCCAGTTTACCGGTGAACCGATAACCCAGGAGTTCGCGAAAGATGCATTACGGGATATGCTCGCCGTACAGGATAGAATGGTTACCATCGAAAACATCCAGAAGACCGTAGCGGAGTACTTTAAAATCCGCGTTTCAGATCTGCTGTCGGCAAAACGCAGTCGCACCATTGCACGCCCCAGACAGATAGCGATGGCATTGGCTAAAGAGCTGACCAATCACAGCCTGCCTGAGATTGGAAAGGCGTTCGGTGGGCGCGACCACACCACGGTTCTCTATGCCAAGAGAAAAATCGCGGAACTCAATGACAGCGACCACCGGGTTGCAGAGGATTATGGAAACCTGTTAAGAACCCTGACTAACTAATGTGAATAACCTGTTGATGTTTTCACTGGAAAAAAGCAAGCTCTTGTTATCAACAGAGAGTGCACAGAGATTAGGGTTCAGGCTCACAGGGGAAAATAAGAGAAAAAGCAATATAACTCATTGAATAATATATAAATAGTATATTTATCCACAGAGTTGTGCTTACCTTATTACAACTACAAGACTATATAAATATACTTTATATAATAGAGAGAGCATCACAATGAAGATTGTTAGCCAAAGGGATAATCTGCTTAAACCATTACAACAGGTCGGTGGTGTAGTGGAGCGAAGACAGACACTTCCTATACTTGCTAATGTGCTGGTACATGTCGGTGATGGCGAAATATCCATAACGGCAACAGATCTTGAAGTCGAAATGAAAACAGTTGCACAGATAGAGTGTGATGAAATATTCGATTTCACCATTCCCGCCAGAAAGCTACTTGATATCTGTAAAGCACTACCTGAAGAGGCCCAAATCCAGCTGGAGATAAAGGGTGATAAAGCGCTCCTCAGATCAGGCAGGAGTAGATTCACACTGGGAATACTTCCAGCACAGGATTATCCCTCTATTGAGCCAACAGCAAGTAGCCACCGTTTTTCAGTGTCTCAAAAAACATTAAAGCAGTTGATTGAAAAGTCTCACTTTGCAATGGCGCAGCAAGACGTACGATATTATTTAAATGGTATGTTGATTGAGGTTAAGAGTGGAATTGTTCGCACTGTCGCAACGGATGGACACCGTCTTGCCATGAGTGAAATGCAGTGCCAAATTGATAGTGATGTAACCTACAGGTTAATACTCCCAAGAAAAGCGGTAATTCGAAGACTATCAAGATTGCTATAC
>MOXF01000023.1_pt1 | contig 17280 bp, 19 predicted proteins | sample 1471201 | NCBI WGS metagenome assembly MOXF01 (sample SAMN05358035, study PRJNA327811) | mollusc metagenome | isolation source: Phylotype B (NB1) bacterial symbionts from gill | host: Thyasira cf. gouldii | place: Canada: Bonne Bay, Newfoundland | collected 2010-08
CAGCAATAGAATACCAAACACCGTCAACAACGCGCTTGTGAGATACAGTCCCCGCTTCTGAAAAATGATTTGAGGTAGCTCTGAGACGCCTCGGAGATGGAGGTTTCGGAGGCTACCAGTTTATCCAGCTGCAACTGTGCCGCCTGCAGTTCACTCTGGGTAAAGGCACGCTGTTTCTCCCAACCGGCGGCGGTCTCCTTCAACGACTTGACCAGCGCTTTATCCTTACTCCCCTTCCATAACTGTTCAGCGTTGGCCAGCGCCTGCTCAATAATGGGCAGGCGCTGGCCGAAGTAGGCGATCTTCTCCTTTAACTCAGACTTCTGCCGCACATGGGCGGTCATCGCCTTCATCTCATCCAGCGCGGGCCTTAGCAGCCCCAGTATCTCCTGCTGAAAGTCAAAGGCCTGCTCCTCCTCCTGCCTCAGGCTGGAGATATCCACGCCCGCTGCGATATCCTCAAAGTTGCGTATTGTGGCCTGAAGATCGGCATCACGCTGTTCCAGCTGCTGCTTGAACCCACTCTTCTTGGCATCGGTCTGAGCCGCCCGCAACTGCTTGTTGAGCGCTTTGATATCTCTTTGCAGATCCTTTTTCAGATCGACAAAAGATTTCAGCGTAGCGGTAGTGTTATCTGCTATAGGAACATCTTCCACTTCGACTGCAGTTTCGGTTTCAGCTTCAGCAAAACTAGCCACCAGAAACAAGAGCAGCATTAAAATGGACATCAGACGAGTGGGGAGGTAGTTATTCATTGATTTCTGAGACATAGTATTTAACTGCTTGATCCAAGAATAAGTTGCTTAACCTTAACATTATTGTTTGTATCCCTGCTGTTGCGAATCAGCTCGTTACCTTTAATGCTTTGATAGGACTTGATCATCCTGTCGTAAAGCAGAACATTCACCGCAGCAGAGAGATTCATACAGCCCTCGGTAGGCACATAGACAACCGCATCGGCGCTATCGATCAGCTCCTGACTCAAGGTGCCGTCTTCAGGGCCAAAGATATAAAGGGCATTTTCCGGGTGCTGATACTCCGGCAATGGCGTGGCGTTCATGGCAAATTCAACACAGACAACCTGCATATCATCAGCCACTACATCCAGAAGGCAGTTGACACCCGACAGGGGAATGCCCTTGCTGACACTGCGGCTCATTCTCGGAATATCAGGATTAAGCTCAACCGCACGGGGATATCGCCGCCCGGTATAAAAAACCGCGTCGACGCCATAATTACCGGCGGCACGCATCACCGAGCCGACGTTCTCCGGGCTTTTGGGATTACACAGGCCGATGCTGATTTTTGATTCTTTCATTGGATTACTACTGCTATCGCTGGAATAGTTATTCACTGTGACTATGGGGTCTGGTGACAGCATATTAGTGTGGGCATGCCCAAAACACCAGACATCGACCAGTGCCACCACATCAACCGCTGTTTGATCAATCAGAGGCGTCTGTTCAGGCTCTTCCCTGTCATGAACGCTGCGCCAACAAATCAAAAACCACCCGCGCAAAACTCGCTACCTTGGCAGGATAAGATAACAGCTGCATCATCTGATTTTGGTGTGCCTCGCTGCTATCCATAACCGCATCATCAATCGTCTTGGTAAAGTCACCCAACATTGCCTGCTCTGAGGAATTGTTTGCAATCTACTGCATCACCAGCTCGTTCTCACTGATTTTATCCCTGATTGTTTTAACTCCAGTTTCGGAGTTCATTAGCCTCCAACTTGATCCACCAAGTGGATAGTTGGTTACTTATAGCGTGACCCTAAGATATATTCAGAGGGAAAGAAGATATCCCTCTCCCATATGGGACTTAAGATCATTAATCCTCTCTAACGCTATTGGTCACTGAAGTAAATTGTGGAGCGGTAGCCAACTCATCAAACAACGTCAAGAGCTTTGGTCGAATCTCCTCACCAATGAAGATCTGTGGTTTCGACGGTATTCGCTTCTCCCTCAACTCCTTCTCCTTAACCAGATTGGCTGCAACATGAAAGGCATCGATAAAGTCAGCCTTCTGATCCAGCCCTTTCTTAAAGTAGCATCGCCAAAATCGGTAAATTCACTCTGACTTCCACAGCCAAAGGATTGGCGATCAGGTGCAGCCGCAGTAATGACAAGCGTGCGCGAATCTTGTAGCGGCTTTACAAACCCTCCAGAATAGCAACTTGATACCAGAACAACACGCCAACGTATACCCGCCTCATCCAGCGCCTCTTTAACCTGTTGCGGTTTCAGGTTATCCATTCTTATTGGGCCAAAATCCACTGACAGTTTGTGATCCTTACTACCATGAGAGGTCATAAACAGAAACAGTACATCCTCTTCAAGATCCATACGGTCCCCAATAGCAGAGAGGGCATCAGTAAGGTTATGCCGATTGGCAAGGGGATATTTATCCAGTGTGGCAGCATTATTAGCCAAAATCAGAGAGCGGTTACGAGTATCGAATTTACGATCAAAGAGCTGCTGGACGTACTCCACCTCATTGAGAAAAACCTTTTCGTAGCCATAACCAGCGAAAGCAAGAAGATAAAGGTCAGTAATGCCCTCGCGATGAGCAGAGATTCTGGAAAGTGCATCATCCATTATCGGGTACTGCGAGTAGAAAATATCCTCAATACTCAACTGCCACAGCTTTGCATAAGGGCTATCCGCTTGTGGATCACTGTCGGTGTACCACAACTCGCTTTGGGGAAAGCCCAAAATGGCAGCGAAAGCCAGACTGGTATTCAGGCCAGCAAGAAGGCTGGCTTTGATACGCTTCAGCGGGAGGTGTAATCGCAGCATTTTGGCAAGAACGACCAATTGCCACAGCATGATCAGGATATACAGACCCCAGGAACTCCACCATGACTCACTCTCAGTAACAAAATTCAGCTGGTGGATTATTTCAAAACAGATCATGAAAACCGGCGACACTGCAAAATTTGCGATAAACAGGCAACCTGTCACCTCCAGACCGGCCCCTGCAATGCGGGCCATGAGAAGAAGAGCAAGGAAGTCCACCATATAAAGGGCGGCAAGATAGTTAAGCCCGTACGAATCGAAGGTCATCGGGGAAGCAGTGCGTAAATAACCCAGCAGGAACTCCAACACTACCAGTAAAAGAATCAGCCACAGCCCCTGGTCAAGGGAGTAGATAAAATCTCTCCTGGACACCACCCTGCCGGTAGCCAGTCGAAATCCGGCCGTGAGGTTGATTGACACTCCAGCAAGTTGCCGTGTCAAGTAGTTGATTATCATCACAGCTCCATCCTATGGATTAAATGTGGCATCAGGTCACGAAGAGGAATTCTGCGTCCCTGCACCGGTATATCACTCTGGTTATTTAAGCATTATAAGCATAATCAAACAATCGACTGTCTGTAGGGAGACATCCCTCTCATTGATTGTCTGGATACCACTTGGCTTCAAGTCCTTCATCTCTAGAAGCAGCAGCAGCCAGTAGCCTGGGTTGAGCGGAGCGAAACCCGGGAATGCGGTCAGTGGCAAGGCTTTTGGTGGAATAACCCCCCGGGTTTCGCAAGCTCAACCCAGGCTACCATCGCCGAAAGAGTGTCAGCGGAGTATGGGGTCGGAGTCAGGCGGCTTGCAGTTCCGGATTAAATCCACTTCACTGTGCCGCCTGACTCGACCCTGGCGTTGCCCGCACCCTTAAACATGTAATAAAGGCCTGTCATCTTCGTTTATAAGGCGACCCCTGCTCAAGCTGTACCTTGTAGTCATTAATAGCCATCTGTTCACGCTTGAGAAAATCAGCAATCGCCTGAGAAAACTCGGGCCGGCTGATCCAGTGGCTGGAGTAGGTGCGGGTGGGCAGGAATCCCCGCCAGATTTTGTGCTCGCCCTGGGCTCCGGGTTCAAAGTGCTTCAGGCCGTTGGCGATGCAGTATTCGATACCCTGGTAGAAGCAGGCTTCGAAGTGGAGGTTGTCATACTCTTTCAGGCAGCCCCAGTGGCGACCGTAGAGGGTGTCGTCGCTGCGTAGCATCCAGGCACCGGCGACGGCTTCGTCGCCGTCATGGGCCAGTACCAGGATCACCTGCCGGCCCATCTCTTTTGCCGTCTCTTTAAAGAAGCCGCTGTTGAGGGTGGGCAGGCTGTAGCGCTGCTCGAATGGTACTTCGTACATACGGGCGAACCGCTCCCAGAGAGCATCACCGACTTCATCACCGTGGAAGAGCTGGAGGCGCAGCCCGCTCTCTGCCACCAGACGGCGCTCACGGCGGATGTTCTTGCGCCGCTTGGCGTTGAGTTCAGCGAGAAAGGCATCGAAGTCGGCATAGCCTCTGTTGTGCCAGTGGAACTGTACGTCGTTGCGCAGCATCAGTCCCATGGAGTGGTGCTGCCTGCTCTCCTCTTCATCGATAAAGAGCCAGTGGAGTGACGAAGCACCCACCTCCCCCGCCACCTCTTTTGCCTTGTCGAGCAGCGCCTGGGAGAGTTTGGCGGCCGGGAGATCGGGGGCGAGCAGCATGCGTTGACCGGTGGCCGGTGCATAGGGGATAGATGAGACCAGCTTGGGGTAGTAGGAGAGGCTGTGGCGTTGATAGGCCTGAGCCCAGGCGTGGTCAAAGACAAACTCGCCATAGGAGTTCTCTTTCAGGTAGAGGGGCATGGCGGCCACCAGCCGTTCACCCGCCCAGGCGGCGAGGTGCATCGGCTGCCAGCCAAAGGTGGGGGAAGCGCAGTTGTTGTGTTCCAGCGCGGCGAGAAAGGCGTGGCGGAGAAACGGATTGTTACCTCTGACCAACTTGTCCCAGTCGACTGAGGGGATGGCATCGATGGTGGAGCAGAGCTCAATCCTCATCATTCTTCTTCTCCAGCCCCAGGCCCAGCTTGCCTCGTCCGAAACGTGCCTTTACCTGATCGATGGCGGAGTAGAGTTGTTTCTCACGGTGGCGTTTTTCCGGATCATCAAACAGATCCCGCTCCACCTCACCCTGATCCCAGCCGGTGATGCCAAGGCCAATCAGCCGCACCGGCCTGCCGACATGGCCGGAGCTGTTGTAGAGCGCCCAAGCCTGCTGAAAGATCACGCTGTCGGCAGCTGTTGCCTCGGGCAGTCGGCACTGACGTGTGTGGGTTTCGAAGCCGGTAAGCCGCAGTTTGAGGGTAACAACACGCCCTTTCAGTCCCTCTCTGCGGGCAGTCGCGCCAACCTCGGCAGAGAGGGCGCGCAAGCGTTCACGCAAATGGCGCTGATCGGTCACGTCGCTGTTGAAAGTAGTCTCCTTGGAGATGGAACGTCTCCCCTCCGTAGCACCCACCCGGTCTGAGGCGATACCCCTGGCCTGATGGTAGAGGTGCTCACCGCCGCGATTTCCAAAATATTGTTGCAAAAACTCCAGGCTATAGCCGCGCAGTTGGGCAACATTGCGAATCCCCAGACGCTGCACCGTTTTCAGGGTCTGTTTTCCCACCCCGCGCAGCCGAAAGACCGGCATCGGATCAAGAAAGTGATAGACCTGCTGATGAGGCACTATGGTCAGGCCATCGGGTTTATTAAAATCGGAAGCCAGTTTGGCAATCAAACGGTTGGGGCCGATGCCGACGGAGCAGGTCAGGTTGAGCGCCGCCCGAACCTCTCTGCGGACAAGTTCACCTATCTCACGGGGAGCACCAAAGAGTCGTTTCAGACCCGTGATATCGACATAGGCCTCATCCACCGACGCCTGTTCAACCACCGGCGAGATGCCTCTGAGCACCTCCATCACCTGCCGGGAGACCTCGCTGTAGCTTGTCATTGAGGGGGAGAGGTAGACCGCGTCAGGACAGCGGCGGTAAGCTCGGAGATCGGCATGGCGGAGTGGATGCCGAAACGGCGCGCCTCATAAGAGCAGGTGGAGACAACACCGCGCCTGCCGGGCTGGGCACCGATCACCACCGGTCTGCCGCGGTATTCCGGGTGATCGCGCTGCTCCACGGATGCAAAGAAGGCATCCATGTCGATGTGCATGATCCACCGTTGTCTCTCCTCATCCACTGGCTTGGAGTCGCGTCACTCCCCTTCGGGACGGGCGGCAATCACCTCTTCAAAGAGTCGTGGCACAGCTCCATATCCTGACTTCTCACCGCCTTGTCAAGATCGTTAAGTTTGAACGACAACGGCTCATCATGGAGTTGTGAGATCACATAGCGCTTGTAGGCGACGATGGCGTCATCGAACGCCATGCCGGTGATAACACCGGGGGATTCAATAAAACTACGCCCCTGTGCAAGAAATTTATCAAAGGGTTTGTATTCGGCTTTAAGGGACATAGGATTCTCTCTAAACAGCTTTTTAGTGTATGCGCTATATGGCGATTCGGTATTTGTCCTGAAAATAGTGGCGACAGGGTGGGAATGCAAGAAGATTCTCAACACATGGTATTTATTACAGGATTCTGAAATAGTAACGAATCTTCTCTACAATCCCCACAACCTCAGGGTTATCACCTGTTCGCTCCAAAGACCCTTCCGATGTCAGTGTTTAACTTTCAGCGCTTCTCCGTTGTAAGGTGAGCGCGCTCACCTTTCGCCGCACACCAGCCCCTTTTGTCAGCCGCCAGTTGACCATTTACCGCGCAGAACGTGAGTACTCGGATGAGAGCCGGGGTTATCTGTTGGACTTTCTGCTGCGTTTTCAGGGAGAGGGGGGCGTTTTTCGTTAAAATCGGTGCTATGCTCGCTTCATTCTTACGTTGACGTAAACGTAAAGTAACTACAACGTGGTAGTAAGCACTTTCATATACTATTCAGAGAGGGCGAGGCATGCGTTGGATTTTACTGGCTGCCTATAGAGGCGTCAATATGATACTTGACCCCTGCCTTTGACCTTTCTTTCAGACTTGATTAAATTTTATTCAATGGATATAATAATACTATTGTAGTATTTAGAGGCTCATCCAAATGACTAGTACAACAGTGAAAGAAACCACCAGTGTAAAACTGGATAAAACAGCAAAGGATGAAGCAAAGCGTATTTTCAAACAGCTGGGCCTGACCATGGGTGAAGCTTTTAATTTATTTCTATACCAGGTCAGTCTAAACAAAGGACTTCCTTTTGAAATAAAGATTCCCAACAAGGTGACTCAAAAAGTAATCGAAGAAGCGCGTCAGGGAGAAAATATCGACGACTTGTAACTATTCAGGTACCTGGATTAATGAATGCAGGCATCTCCCCTGAAATAAGAGCCTGAGCGCCTCAGTAGACGATACCCCGTTTTTACGACAGGTGGATATATAGCTGCGAATTCGACAGAAATACATCGCACCCATCATCGAGCGAAAACAGCCAGACACCTTCTGATGAACCTTGGTCATTCGTAGATCCCGCTCACCCTGATTGTTGGTAAAGGGCGCCTCCTTTACTACCATAAATCGCAACACGTCATCCTCAAAGCTGCGTAGCCGCTCAAGAAGATTGCGAGCCTTCGTTCGTTTCAATCGACCACGTTGCCCCTTCTTCCTTTGACTCTCATCAGGAGGCGGTGATTCTATTTCAGCTCCATCAAGTAGCGCTCGGTATCGGTGTCTGAATATTTCGGCTTCCGTTTGATTCAGCACGCCCCCGGCATCATCAACCGCATCATTGATTTCCAGTAGCAGCTCCTGCATCTTCTTGGCCCATTGCATACCGTCTTGCTCCCAAGCCCTTTCCAGCTCACGCAGGTGGTGGGCATTGCAGAGAATATGTAGGCACAACAGAAACTGATAGTAGGGCTTCCAGTGATCATGGACCAGCATCCCAGTGAACGCTGGCAGCACCCCCATCTCCTGCATCGCCTCACCCCCACGTTTGGCATGCGGCATGAAATAGGTGAGAGTTGAGTTGGATGCACAATGGAGCCAGTGTTTTTTGCTGCCGACTTTGATGCCTGTCTCATCAACATGCAGGACGGTCTCGTGAATCAATTGATTCTTTAACCACCGCTCAAAATCTCCCAAACGATGGTAGGCATTCTTATTGAAATTGAACACGGTGCCTGCACTGAGTGGCAGCCCGAACTGGTCGGCAAAGTGATCCTCAATACGGTTGTATGGGATAAGCTGATAATTTGACATGTAGACTGCATTGGCTTTAACCCCTACGCCGTACTGTACTGGCGCTGACACGGAGTCTGGGAACGTGGCAACATAGCGGGTACCCTTCTCATCTTCCAAAATCTCAGCACGATACTCGGTGACGAACTGAGAGATATCAATATCGAATACTTGACGCCACTCATACCCAGTCACATGAAACACCCCGTTACGGGGAAGGGTTCTTCTATCGACTGAAAGTTCTTTTATCTCATCAGGGTCATCGACCCTATCAAGCGTTTTACCCGTATGCCCATTTTGCCCGCCTGGCTTATTACCCGTATTGGGACGCCGTTTCTTTTTCTCCCCATCGGGATCGGTGGAAGGCGGTTTGCTACTATTCTTGCTGTTTAAGGTTAACCGGTTAATCAGAATGGACACCAAGAGCAGTAATAACTCCAGTGAAGTCTTCAGTGCTGGTGAGAGATTCTTCTCCTGTTGCAACAGAAGCTTTACCTCACTGACTGTTTCTTCTACATTGATGTTATCGAAAACCAACAGCATGCGCCTAATGATCTATTGAATGCATACATTTTATCATGGCTTTTCAGGGGCGATTTTTAGGCGGTGAGTGGCGATGTAAGGCGATAAAATTTATGGTTCGTACGTGGTGGCCATTGGGTAGAATAACGGCGCTGGCGGATTACTGACGACCTCCTGTGGCGTGATTATCCAAGAGGAGCGCGTGTTATTGTTTTTTTACACTTTTACACCAAAAGGGTGTCAAGCACTTTCTTTGTTTTTTTGAAATGGATTGGTACCTGAATAGTTACAACTGAATTATCTCTTCCCATTGAATATTTAAAGGGACTCTATTAATTTCGTGAAGCAGCTTAATTACTTTAGATTGCTTTTTAATCTTCAGGTATGGGATTAACTCTGCAAGTATTATGTCGTTCGTAACGATGAGGTTTCATCGATCAAAATATCCAGCTCTGTATCCACTATCTCCTCCCCTGAAATAATCAATCCATATTGAGGTATCCACCAATACACTCATTAGTGACGGTCTCTAATTTCATTAAGATCAATATCCAGATCTATTTTTCCTTTGTATTTCTTTAGGTCAGTAATCTTTGCTTTTCTTACCAATTCTTGCAGAGCCTTAACAATAACAGCTGTTTGGTAGCTGTATGGGTTAGCGTCATTGCCTCGTTAAGCAAATTTTCGGGTAAATCCAGTGTAGTTCTCATATATTTCTCCTCAGTATTATGCATACAATGCTAAATTAGTATGCATCTATTTCAAGAGGTTAGTAGTTAGTAATCCCTTATCTATCACGTGTGATAAAAATTATAGTTATTATTATCCGAACGCAGTCTTGTCCTAATGGGCACTCTTCCGTGTGACTACTCATCTTGGTTATTCTACAGGGAGGTCTGATTAGCCATATTTTCAGTCTGCATTTGCAACACCAGGTGAAAGCACACACAGAACAGTACAAAGCAGTCCCTCAGGAATCATTGAGATTTGCATGTTTGAGAAAGAGGATCGGGGCAAACTGGCGACCATGGCGATGCCGTACGGAAAATATAAAGGGTGCTTGCTGATAGAGCTCCCTGAGCCCTACCTGCTCTGGTTTGAAAAAAAGGGATTACCAAATGGTCAGTTGGGTATGTTGATGAAGCTTACACTGGAGATCAAGGTCAATGGACTGGAGTATCTGATACAGCCATTGAAAAAAGAGGGCCACAAGTAATCATGTACCAGCCCCTCTGTATTCTCAGCTAGCCGTATTGGTAAATAGAGCTGAAACCTCAGGTTTGGGAAGCCAAAACTTTGCGACGCCTCCAGCCTGATAGCCAAAAGCCAGCCAAAACAGAACCGAACAGTTGGAAAGCCGGAGGGATGGGAACGGCGGACATCTCTGCCAACTCTAACAATTCCGTATACATCATTGCGGCGTGGTAATTTGCCTTCCACTGCCCCCCCTTGTCAGTGTTGGAAATACCACTTTTATTGAGAGGAAGCAGAGAATCAGGTTCGAGATCGTAGTACCAGCCACCGACGGCTTGATCTATCAGTTTGTCAAGAATCAAGGCATAAACACCATCGAACTCATCCCACCACTCATCTTTACCCCTGATCTCGGCCCAATGTGCCAAACTCCTGGCGGCTTCAGCCTGAGGCCACCAATTAATGTTTGTACTGGTAGTGGGTTGCCACTCGAATCCTGCTGGATAATCACTGCCCCTTCGTCGAACCCCACACCAAAGTCAAGACGGTCATATAATACCGCCATATACTTACTATCTGGGTCAACAGATATGTTCCCAACATCGCCAAAGGAGAATTCCAAGGCGTAGTTCATCAGCTTCTCAGATTTGGCCAGCCACTGATCGGCTATCGCACCTGTAACCAGTCCCCGTTCAACAGCTCTGCTAAAAAGAAACGCATATTCAAAATTATGCCCTGGACTGGAAAAACGCCACTCATTTCCCCACCACGTTGTTGGATCAGGATCAGTCAATATTGGATCCCATTGCGCATCATTGTGCCAGGGAATAAAGCCCTTATCTTCATTACCCATACCCTGCACCTGCTGGAACATATTGGTCATGATGTGGTTGCCTGCATCAACTGCCTTGTCACGAAACTCTGCCTTACGGGCATGCCCGTCTGGAAGTTGATGGTACAGCTCGTCGAGCGTCTCGAAGGTGTGCGTCATAACATCAAGGTTGCGACTACTGGCACTACTCCAGTCGCGATCAGCATTTCCGAGGTAGGCACCTTCAAAACCGCCACCTGTATTTACTCCCTCATGCATATGGCTGTAAAAAGCGTCAAACCCAGAGAGAGCGCCATCAAGATAGGTGGCATCGTTGGTAATGCTATAAGTGTGTGTCAGGGCAAAAACCGGGTGAACTTGACCGTAGCTATTCTTTCTATCGCCTGATGGATTGGGGTCTTTGAAACTACTCGCCCAATAGAAGCCTCCGTTGGTGCTGTCTGAAAAGTTGTTGCTGAGAAGGTAATCAGCACCCGCCGTAGCCGCTGACTGGAATCGGGTAGCATCCTGCCCTAAAGCCACCGCCTGTCGGTATGCCTCAACATTGGAATAAATTGACCTGCTCTGAGAAACGCCTGTTGCACTTCCATTAGGGTAGTTCTCTTGAGTCCAGTCCTGCTCAATATGTGGAAAGAAAAGGCCACTAAAGCTCGGATCATAACTCTGGGGGCGCATCGTATACCCCCCAACCGGTTGTGCCGGATAGGCCACCATTCCAAAGATCCACATCAGCAATGATCTGTTGTGAAATGGCAGCACCATCAACATGATCGTTAATCCCACTCTTGGCAAGAAGTGTGGTGCCCGTGGAACACAAGCTTATGATGAAAAACAAAACCAGGGACAGCTTATTATTACTACTATGGTACTCAAACTTGACGATACAGGCGGTTACTGATCCAGCAAAACGTAACATTATTCCTCTCCGCATCCTTTCCATGTGTGTTTACTCTTAATCTTCGTCCTCTGCTATCCCCTATGTCAATCGAAATTCCTGACTGAATCGGTGACTGAATCGGGACATCCATCACCAGAGAGATAAATCCACAGCAGCACAGTGCGAAAATAAAAAGCCCTCTCTTCTGCTGATCGTCAAATAGCCTGCTATTGAAATATATTATGCGCCCATTTACTATCAGGCAGTGATATCAAGCAGGAGCAAATAATTACTCGCCAGAAGTGCGGCGTCAGAACCAATAAGAAAATCATATGTAAAGGAGATAGATAATGCAGAAGTCCCTCAATATCGACCCAGGGAAATGTACCGGGTGTGTTCAGTGTGAGCTTGCCTGCTCATACGAAAAAACGGGGATGTTCAATCCATCCCGTTCCGTCATCAAGGTCTTCACCTTTCATCATGAGGGCCGCTTCGCTCCCTACACCTGTACCCAATGCGCCGATGCCTGGTGTATGCGCGCCTGCCCTGTCGGCGCTATTACCACCGATGCGGATAGCGGTGCCAAGATGGTCTCCCAGAGCCGCTGTGTCGGCTGCAAGGTGTGCACCATTGCCTGCCCGTTCGGCACGGTCAACTACTCCCAGGTCACCGGCAAGGTGGTTAAGTGTGATCTCTGTGGCGGTGATCCGAAATGCGTCTCCGCCTGCCCCACTGGGGCGATCACCTTCACTGATGCAGACTGGACCGGTCTCAACCGGATGATGTCATCTGCATCGAAGAGTGTGCCTGCCGCCGCTGCGGCGTCTTAAATTAAGGGAGAAGAGCAATGTCTTGGACAAGAAAATTATTGCGCGTCAATCTGACGGCAGGCACCTGTAACTCCGAACCACTCAACATGGCATGGGCCAACGACTACCTTGGTCAGCGGGGCCTGGCCACCAAGTACCTGTCAGAAGAGATCGATCCCGCCTGTGACCCCCTGGGTTCTGATAACAAACTCATCATGGCAACCGGCCCCCTTACCGGTACCATGGCCTCCACCGGCGGTCGTTATTCGGTGATCACCAAAGGGCCGCTGACCGGCGCTATCGCCTGTTCCAATTCAGGGGGCTTTATCGGCGCTGAAATGAAAAATGCCGGTTGGGATATGGTCATCTTTGAGGGCCGCTCGGCTGAGCCGGTCTATCTGCATATCGAAAACGACCGGGCTGAACTCTGTTCCGCCGCCGAACTCTGGGGAAAATCGTCCTGGGAGACCGATGACATCCTCCACCAGACCCACCAGGATCCCCAGTTGCGGGTCGCCTGTGTCGGACGCACCGCCGAGAATGGCTGCATGTATGCTGGCATTATCAACGACAAACACCGTGCTGCAGGACGCTCGGGGGTCGGCTCGGTAATGGCCTCAAAGAACCTCAAGGCGGTGGCTATTCGCGGCACCCTCGGCGTTGGCGGAGTGGAAGATGCAAGCGCCTTTATGGATGCAGTGAATGCCGGTAAAGCGGTGCTGGCGGAGAATGCCGTCACCGGACAGGGGCTGCCCGCTTACGGCACCCAGGTATTGATGAATGTGATCAACGGCGTCGGTGGTCTGCCCGCTCACAACATGCGTGATGTCGGTTTTGCCGGTGCCCAGAACATCTCCGGTGAAGCGATGCACGAACCCCGCGCCAGTGATGGCAAGCCCAATCTCACCACCAATGCAGCCTGTTTTGGCTGCACCATCGCCTGTGGTCGTATCTCCACCATCGATCAGGGCCACTTCTCAATCAAAAGCAAACCCGAATACTGGGGAGCCTCCGGCGGATTGGAGTACGAGGCCGCCTGGGCACTGGGTGCCGACACCGGTATCGATGATCTCGACGCCCTCACCTATGTCAACTTCCTCTGCAATGAAGATGGTTTTGATCCCATCACCTTCGGTGGAACCGTTGCCGCTGCGATGGAGATGTTTGAGGCGGGCAACCTGACCACAGAACAGACCAACGGCATTGAGTTGAAGTTCGGTTCAGCCGAGGCCTTTGTCGCAGCGGCTGAGCTGCTGGTTACCGGTGAGGGTTTTGGCAAAGATCTGGGGCTGGGCTCCAAACGTCTGTGTGAAAAATATGGTCGTCCAGAACTCTCCATGACGGTGAAGGGGCAGGAGTTCCCCGCCTATGATCCCCGTGGTTTCCAGGGCATTGGGCTCAACTATGCCACTTCCAACCGTGGCGCCTGTCATGTGCGGGGCTACACCATCGCCTCTGAGGTGCTGGGTATTCCGGTCAAGACTGAACAGACCGACACCGACGGTAAGCCGGAGCTGGTCAAAGCGTTTCAGGATGCCACGGCACTGGTGGACTCCGCCGGTCTCTGCCTGTTCACCACCTTTGCCTGGGGCATGGAGAACATCGCCCCCCAGATCGACGCTGCCTGCGAGGGTGACTGGAGTGTGGAGCGCTGTCTTGAAGCGGGTGAACGTATCTGGAACATGGAGCGGATGTTCAATACCGCCGCAGGCTTTACCGCTGATGACGACAAGCTGCCCAAACGCTTGACTGAAGAGGCGATCAAGGGCGGCCCCACCGACGGGCAGGTCAACCGCCTGGGCGAGATGCTGCCCAAATACTATGAGATACGCGGCTGGAGCAGTGCCGGCGAAGTGACCGAGGCGACCCGCCAACGGCTCTCGCTGTAACTCCCGCACCTGTTCCCTGCTCCGGCTGATTATGGTCGGAGCAGAGAGCGGGTGACTCCCCTCATCAACCCAAGGTATCTCTCCCATGCAACATCTGATTATTGGCGCCGGCCCCGCTGGCGTTATTGCGGCGGAGACGCTGCGACAAACCGATCCCGAAGCCGGGATCACCCTCATCGGTGCGGAGTCTGCACCCCCCTACTCACGCATGGCCATCCCCTATATTCTGGCCGGAAATATTGACGAATCGGGCAGCTACTTGCGCGAGTCACAGAACCACTTTGATGATCTCAACATACAGTTATTACAGCAGCGGGTGACACGGGTGGATAGTGCCGCCGGGGAGGTTGTTCTAAACGATGGCTCCCACCACGCCTATGACAAACTCCTGATTGCCACCGGCTCTACACCCGCAGCACCCCCTGTCCCCGGTATCGACTCAGCTAACGTCCACAGCTGCTGGACCCTGGAAGATGCGAGAGAAATCGTTAACCATGCTAAGTCAGGGGCCAATGTCGTACTGATTGGAGCCGGATTCATCGGCTGCATCATCCTTGAGTCATTGATGGCCAGAGGCGTAAACCTCACCGTTATCGAAGCGGGAGATCGTATGGTGCCACGGATGATGAATGACAAGGCCGGAGCACTACTCAAGCAGTGGTGTATCGATAAAGGCGTTAACATTCTCACCTCCTGCAGTGTCCAGTCGATAGTGGCTGGCGGCAGTGCCATGGAGGTCACCACTGATAAGGGCGACCCACTTGCCGCCGATCTGGTGATCTACGCCACCGGCGTACGCTCTAATGTCGATTTTCTTCAGGGGAGTGGGGTCGAGACTGACCGGGGCATACTCGTCAATGATGAGATGGAGAGCAGCGTAGCCGGTATCTACGCCGCAGGGGATGTAGCCCAGGCTCTCGACTTCTCCACCGGGCAGCGCCATGTTCATGCCATCCAGCCAACCGCCGCAGACCATGGCCGCATTGCCGCTCTCAATATGGCGGGAGTGGGGTGCAAGCACCAGGGCTCGGTCAACATGAATGTACTCGATACCCTGGGACTGATCTCCTGCTCATTCGGACTGTGGATGGGGGTGGAGGGCGGCGACGCAGCTGAACGCTGCAATGCCGAAGAGTCAAAGTACATCAACCTGCAGTTTGACGGTGATGTTCTGGTGGGTGCCTGCTCTGTCGGTCTGACCCAGCATGTGGGTGTTATCCACGGACTGATTGCATCGAGAACCCGACTGGGAGAGTGGAAAGCGCGACTGCTGGACGACCCACTGAGTATTATGGAAGCTTATATCGCTTCTACCAGGAGCTGGGCAATCTTTAATCCGGGTAATGATTCAGTACAATATAACCACCGCACTTACCATCATGAAGAGTAACTTCTCAATACGGCCGTGCAGAAGGATCGCAATGACTCCCTTTCGGAACACCCCACGTCATGCTTTATAACACCCCACGTCATGCTTTATAACACCCCGTCATACCCGCGCAGGCGGGTATCCAGTGATACGGAGTGCCAGTCTCTGGATTCCACCCTTTGGCCCGTAAACGGTGCACCTCTGTGGCACGGACTTATTGAGAAGTTACCTTGAAGAGGCTCAGAGCGCACAGAGGAGAGCTTTTCTTTGCGACCTCTGCGTCTTCTCTGCGATCTCAGCGTCCTGCTTGTCTGTTTTCAGACGGGCACTAATCCAGTTACAACACCGGGTTATTGCTATGAAGATTAATCTGGAACTCTACGCCTCCCTGATGCGTCTGCTGCCACCTGGAGACTCAAGACACCACCGCACCATGGAGGTCAGGGAGGCATCACGGCCCAGGGATTTATAGAACACCTTGGCATCAGTGATGAAGAGGCCCATATTCTGCTGGTCAACGGCCACTTTGTCTGTGGCGAAGAGCGCCTGTCCAGAGCCCTTGTCGAAGGTGAGACCATTTCGATCTGGCCCCCGGTGGCCGGTGGATGAGATCAACACCATGAGTGAACCAATGACACAAGAGTATGAGATGGGCTATACGGCGAGGGAGTTTGAGCAGGTACTGCACGGCCAGTTCATCACCACCGACAGCAGTTACCACTGCCGTGACCGTTCCGCCTCTGAATGGGAGATCGATTACGCTAACGGCGGAGCGGTAACCATCACCATCGAGCCACAGCCACCAAGGGAGTTGGGAGTGTTCTCACTGCCGGTGCTGCGCGTACTGTTTCACTTTACTGATACGGATGAAACAGCGCAAAAGAGCTTCATGGCGCGCTTTTTCAAATATTTCCACAAAGGTGGTGGCTAGTGCTTCCTCTAACCCCGGAGCAGCAAGAGCGCTACAGCAGACAGACCCGCCTGCCACAAATCGGTGAGGAGGGGCAGCAACGTCTGCTGGCCTCCCGTGTGCTAGTGATTGGAGTGGGGGGCTGGGCTCGCCGGTACTTCTCTACCTCGCCGCCGCCGGTGTCGGCCACCTGGTGATCAGTGATTACGATCAGGTGGAACTCTCCAATCTGCAACGTCAGGTGATTTACCAAACAGACAGCGTGGGTGAACTGAAGGTCGACTCCGCAAAACAGAGGATCACCGCCACCAATCCCGACTGCCGGGTAGATGCCATAGCCCACGAACTTGAGGGTGAAGAGCTGCAACGGCAGATTGCACAAGCTGATGTAGTGATCGACTGCAGTGACAACTTCCCCACCCGCTTCAATATCAACCGCTACTGCGTAGCCGCCTCAACACCCCTGGTATCCGGCGCCGCTATTCGTCTGGAGGGGCAGGTCGCCACCTACCACCCGGCCAACGGCGGCCCCTGCTATCAGTGCCTCTACAAACAGAACTATGAAAATATGGCCACCTGCGAGATGGAGGGAGTCGCCGGGCCAGTGGTGGGTATCATCGGCACCATGCAGGCACTTCAGGTAATACAACTGATCACGGGGAAGGGTGACCAGCTCCCGGGGAAGTTACTGCTGTTTGATGGCGAAACCATGACTTGGCAGTCGATAAACATCCCGAAAAATCCAACCTGCCGGTATGTGCCTCATAATCGATCAAAAGAGAGGCGTGCTGATCATCTGTAGTGAACTGGCGCGTAACTATTCAGCTCACCCCTCTCTC
>MOXF01000024.1_pt1 | contig 16853 bp, 18 predicted proteins | sample 1471201 | NCBI WGS metagenome assembly MOXF01 (sample SAMN05358035, study PRJNA327811) | mollusc metagenome | isolation source: Phylotype B (NB1) bacterial symbionts from gill | host: Thyasira cf. gouldii | place: Canada: Bonne Bay, Newfoundland | collected 2010-08
GTGAGTTTACATGGCTAAATGATCATTTTTTAACGCAGAAATGGCGGATTTCAGGGGTGAGCTGAATAGTTACCCGATTTTATCCCCATTTCCGGTGAACCATTGGAGATGGGTATAATGAACCGATACCTTTTGCCACTACAACGGATGCAATATGACCACCATCAAACAGCAAGACCTCATAGAAAGTGTCTCCGATGCCCTGCAATACATCTCCTACTACCACCCCATTGACTATATCCAGGCACTGACCAAGGCGTGGGAACGCGAGAAGTCAGCAGCGGCCAAGGACGCCATGGCCCAGATTCTGGTCAACTCGCGGATGTGCGCAGAAGGCCACCGGCCGATCTGCCAGGATACCGGCATGGTAGTCGCTTTTGTCGAGGTCGGCATGGAGGTCACCTGGGATGCTGAAATGGGTCTGGAGGAGATGATCAACGAGGGTGTGCGCAGAGCCTACAGCGCACCGGAAAACGTACTGCGCGCATCGGTGGTCAGCGATCCGGCGGGAGCACGCGTCAACACCCGTGACAACACGCCGGCGGTGATCCACACCCGGCTGGTACCCGGCGATCATGTAGAGATCAAGCTGGCGGCCAAGGGAGGGGGTTCAGAAAATAAATCGCGCTTTACCGTTCTCAACCCCTCGGGCAGTCTGGTGGATTGGGTGCTGGAGACCATGCCGACACTGGGTGCTGGCTGGTGTCCCCCGGGTATGCTGGGAATCGGCATTGGCGGCTCCGCCGAGAAGGCGATGCTGCTGGCAAAAGAGTCGCTGATGGAACCCATCGATATTCACGAGCTTCAGGCCAGAGGCCCGAACAGCCGTACCGAAGAGTTGCGACTGGAGCTGTTCGAGAAGGTCAATGCCCTGGGAATTGGGGCTCAAGGTCTGGGTGGAGTAACCACCGTACTGGATGTCAAAATCAACGACTACCCAACCCATGCCGCCTCACTGCCGGTGGCCCTGATCCCCAACTGCGCCGCCACCCGCCACATTGAATTTACCCTCAATGGTGATGGCCCCGCAGAACTGCAGCCACCGAAAGCAGAAGATTGGCCGGAGGTGACCTGGGAGGCGTCAGCAGACGCCCACCGTGTCAACCTGGACAAGGTCACCCGTGAAGAGATCGCCGGCTTCAAGCCCGGTGACCGGGTGCTGCTCTCAGGCAAACTGCTCACCGGGCGTGATGCCGCCCACAAACGGATTCAGGAGCTACTGGAGAAAGGTGAGCCCCTGCCAGACGGCGTCGACTTCAACAACCGTTTCATCTACTACGTCGGCCCGGTCGATCCCGTGGATGATGAAGTGGTTGGTCCCGCAGGCCCCACCACCGCTACCCGCATGGACAAATTTACCGACATGATGCTGGGAGAGACCGGCCTGATCGGTATGGTCGGCAAGGCGGAGCGTGGCCCCGCCGCCCGCGAGTCGATCAAACAGCATGGCGCCATCTATCTGATGGCGGTAGGTGGCGCCGCCTACCTGGTCGCCAAAGCGATCCGCTCATCCCGCATCGTTGCATTTGAGGAGTTGGGAATGGAGGCGATCCGCGAATTTGAGGTGGTGGATATGCCGGTCACCGTCGCCGTAGACAGCCGCGGTGACTCTGTCCATGAAAGTGGCCCGGCCGAGTGGCGGGTGAAGATCGCAGAAATCGGGAAGATCTGATTAGTGGTGATTAACCGGAAATGAACGCGTATAGACGCAAATATTAAAGAGCCGCCCCTTTCACCAGTGTAACTATTCACCATGGTCTAAAATTTGGCACTGAGCACTTATCGTCGGCTACTTGCGTAGGGAATATCTTTGGCATGGATGCAAAGTAAGCTTCATGGATGAATTTATGCGATTCCCGAGCAAGTAGCCGATGATAAGTGCGGTGTCCATTGATGTGCTGAATAGTTACTCACCAGTTGCATCAATTTAGGCAGCTCAAAAATTTGCGTTCATTTCCGGCTAAAAAAATACCTCCCACGGCTCACCGCTTTAACTCCTCATCACGATAGTGGACATCAAGCCAGCACCTGGGAGGGACTCACCGGAGAGAAACTCCAACTCACTTTTGGGGAACTTCTCCGGATCCTGGAGTTCTTCACCCGCCGTATAGCGACCTACCAGCCTGGGATGATTTGGATTGATCAGGTCGTTGAAACTCAACACCTCAACTATGCTGTTGTTTTTGATATGTTTAAGAAACATGCCACCCTCCATTTCCATTTGGATCTGCCGGCAAGGCAATTAACCTTCCCGGACTAAGTATGGATGGAAAGGGACTTTTTTCAAGCCTGGGAGCGGGCAGCCCACTCTTCTGGGGTGAAGGTCTTGATTGAGAGGGCGTGAAGCTCACCGGTTGCGATCTGCTTTTTCACTGAAGCCATCACCAGTCGCTGCTTCTGCAACAGGGATTTACCGACAAAGTCACCGCTGATTACCGTTGCCTCAAAATCGCAACCGCTACCGGTGACTTGTGCCTCGCAACCAGGGATTCCCGCCTCGATCAGCTGCTCTACTGCTTTGGTTTCCATTTAATGCCTCACATTGGTACTTGGTTGGTTCTGAAGTTCAGTCGGAAATGAACGCACATAGGACTCTTTCATTTATGTCCGTCCAAAAACTCTAAAAGCGGAACGCGGAGGTCACAGAGAAAAGCCTTAGTATTCAATAATACCTCTGTGTTCTCTGCGTTTCCGCTTTTTTGTTTCTGGTTGGGCTCCAAAGGTGCTCACCGTATCTGCAGTAAATCAAAGCTCCCGGGTGGCCAAAAACTCAATATCCGGCCAGCGCTCTATGGCAAGGGAGAGATTGACCCGGTAGGTGCAAGATAGACCAGCTCGGTCATCCCATCCATGGCCAGGTTCTCGTACGCTTGATGCGAAACTTCTCCAGCATCTTGTCATCCTCGCAACGCACCCAGCGGGCGGTGGCAACGCTGACCGCTTCGACAATCGCTTCGACGCCATACTCATCCTTGAGCCGGTGGGCCGCCACATCAAACTGCAGGACGCCGACAGCGCCCAGAATCAAGTCGTTATTCTTCAGGGGCCGGAATACCTGGGTTGCCCCCTCTTCACACAACTGCAGCACCCCTTTATGCAGCGCTTTCATTCGCAGAGGATCCTTCAGCACGACACGACGAAAAAGTTCCGGTGCAAAGTAGGGTACGCCCTCATACTTGAGCTCCTCCCCTTCACTAAAGGTATCTCCGATCTGAATGGTGCCGTGATTGTGCAGGCCGATAATATCCCCGGGCCAAGCCTCCTCCACATGACGCCGCTCATCCGCCTGAAAGGTGATGGCATTGCTTATCTGCACCGTTTTTCCGCTGCGCACATGGCGCATCTTCATGCCCTTCTTGTAAGAGCCGGAACAGACCCGAAAAAAAGCGATGCGATCCCTGTGGGCCTGATCCATATTGGCCTGAATTTTGAAGACAAAGCCGGAGAATTTATTGTCCGAAGGCTCCACCCTCCGTTGCTGTGTCTGCCGCGCCCTGGGTGCCGGCGCATATAGGGAAAAAGCGTCCAGCAGCTCCTTTACGCCAAAATTATTGATCGCCGAACCGAAAAAAACCGGCGTCAGTTCACCCTTGGCATAAGCATCAAGATCCAGCTCATGACTGGCGCCACGCACCAGCTCGATCTCTTCACGCAGTTCGTCAACCATATCGCCGATCACTTCATCGAGTCGGGGATTGTCCAGCCCCTTAATCAGCTCGCCCTCGTTGATCTTGCCGCCGTGCGTGGCGGAGAAGAGGTGGGTGGTGTCAGTGCGCAGATCGAACACTCCCTTGAAGCGTTTGCCCATACCGATCGGCCAGGTGATCGGAGCACAGCGAATCTTCAGCACAGCCTCCACCTCATCGAGCAGTTCCAGGGCGTCGCGCCCCTCGCGATCAAGCTTGTTGATAAAGGTGAGAATAGGCGTGTCGCGCATGCGGCAGACATCCATCAGCTTGATGGTGCGCGCCTCTACACCCTTGGCGACATCGATCACCATCAGTGCCGAGTCGACAGCGGTCAGTGTGCGATAGGTGTCTTCAGAGAAGTCTTCATGGCCAGGGGTATCGAGCAGATTGACCACCGTATCGCCATAGGGGAACTGCATCACCGAAGAGGTGACGGAGATGCCACGCTGCTTCTCCAGCTCCATCCAGTCGGAGGTGGCATGACGGGCCGCCTTGCGCCCCTTGACCGTACCGGCCATCTGGATGGCACCGCCATACAGCAACAGCTTCTCGGTGAGCGTGGTCTTACCCGCATCGGGATGCGAAATAATGGCGAAGGTGCGGCGCCGGTTAAGTTGTTCAAGCAATTCAGACATTTCGACTTTCTGTCAGGAGAAAGCCGAGCATTATACCCTGGATTTGGAGCGGCCAGTAATCTGGCTAAAAGCGGGACGCGGAGGTCGCAGAGGAGACGCAAAGATCGCAGAAATTGTTGATCGAAAAACAGATAGCTGTGGACAACGATCCAGAACCCGGGCGTAGGAGCGAACTTGTTCGCGAAGAGCACGTTTCGTAGTCCATCGCGAACAAGTTCGCTCCTACAACTCCGCCATACCCCAACACAAGATCTTTCTCTGCGATCTCCGCAGCACCTCTACGACCTCTGCGTCCCACTCACTTTTTATGATCAAAGAGAATAAGCAAGCAGGATCGCATCCTCCCGCCCCTGTTGATCCGGATAGTAACCTTGTCGACGACCGAGTTCGTTGAATCCAATCGATTCATAAAGCCAATGGCCACTTTGTTTGAGGCCCGCACCTCCAGAAAGAGGGTGTCTGCCTCACGTTTACGCGCCACGTTCATGAGGTGTTGCAGCAGACGCCGCGCCACCCCCTGCCCCTGAAAATCGGGTGGGTGCAGAGATTGAGGAGGTGAGCCTCACCGACGGCAACCGACACCACCCCGTAGCCGATAATTCGCTCCCCCAGTGTCGACACCCAGCAGTTGTAGCCCACCCGCAGAGAGTCCCTGAAAATGCCTTCTGTCCAGGGAAACTCATAACAGCGCAGCTCAACCACCATCACCGCCTCGATATCGTCCCCGGCCATAGGGCGCATCTTCAGTAGTGGGTCTTTAAGTAGGTCACTCATCCACTAAGAAGACGCACAGCCCGCTGCAGATCCTGCCAGCTTTTGGCTTTCTGTTCGGGTGAACGCAGCAGGTAGGCAGGATGGTAACTGACCACCACCGGTATGCCATTGTAGTTGAAGTCACGCCCACGCATCCGCCCCACCGCTTCGGTTGATTTGAGCAGATTCTGGGCCGCCACCCGGCCAGCTGCCAGAATCACCCTGGGCTTTACCAGGGCTACCTGACGCATAAGATAGGGTTCACACTTCAGCACCTCATCCGATCTCGGGTCACGATTTCCCGGCGGTCTGCACTTCAGGATATTTGCGATAAAAACCTGTTTACGGCTCAGGCCGATGGCATGGAGCATGGCGTTAAGCAGTTGACCGGCACGACCGACGAACGGCTCTCCTTTGCGATCCTCTTCGGCGCCGGGTGCCTCACCTATAATCATCAGGTCAGCCTCCCGCTCGCCGACACCGAATACGGTGTTGCTGCGGGTGCTGTGCAGAGTACAGGCCTGACACTCAGCAACCATGGTTTCCAAACCGTGCCAGTCGAGGCCCCCGATGATATCTTTTTTGCTGCTTTTTTCGGGGGCGGCATCAACATACTCTGCGTAATCGATGGCAGGAGAGTACTCCTCCATCGGCGGCGGAGCCTCATCCAGCCATGGGGGCATATCGCCACCGGTTTCAAGGGAGATCTCTCTCCTGGATCGCCGGCCGTCGGTGTTTTCAGAAAGGGGTGGTGAATTTCCACTTTTTGGAGCGGCACCAACCGTCATTTTCTCTTCCATAGCAACAGCCTCAACCGGAGTCTCTCTGCTCACCCAGTTTTCAACCCCCATTGCTTGGAGGTATTGCCGCCTCTGTACCTCATCCATCATCCTAGAATCCGCAGTTGGACGGGGTGAAGTGTGCGTTTGCGGTGGTGCAGGGCAAGGCACAACGACGCGTAATAGTTGTTCTATTGCAAGGAGTTGTAACGCCGCCATGCGCCACCGCAAGCGTGCAATTCACTCCGTAGCGTGGATTACCCAGCAGGTGAAAGTGTGAATTGATATCAATGGCTCTCATATTAATAGCTTAACTTCAGAATGGAGCGGTCAACTGCGGTTTTTAGGTTCAATGGCTCATCGGGTGTATAATGACCGCCATTGAAATCGGGAGCAGTGTATGAGTTACGACTCTTCAAACATCAAAGTATTAAAAGGTCTTGACGCGGTTCGCAAGCGTCCAGGTATGTACATTGGCGATACCGATGATGGGACCGGTCTTCATCACATGGTCTTTGAAGTGGTTGATAACTCCATTGATGAAGCACTTGCGGGTTACTGCACCGAGATAAAAGTTATCATCCGTGATGACGGCTCTATTTGCGTTACTGACAATGGCCGTGGTATTCCCGTTGACATCCATGAGGAAGAGGGCCGTTCTGCTGCGGAGGTGATACTGACAGTTCTTCATGCCGGGGGAAAATTTGACGATAACTCCTATAAGGTTTCAGGCGGATTGCATGGTGTTGGTGTCTCGGTGGTGAATGCACTATCTGAATATTTAAAGATTGAAATCTTTCGCGGCGGCGAAAGTCACATGCAGGAGTACGCCTACGGTGAGCCTTTGTCACCGCTTGCTGTGGTGGGAAAAACAGAAAAGAGCGGTACTACAGTCACATTCAAGCCTAGTCAGAGAACTTTCACCAACACTGAATACCACTACGATATTCTTGCCAAAAGATTGCGTGAGCTCTCCTTTCTTAACTCCGGTGTACGAATTGTGTTACACGACGACAGAACCGACAAAGAGGATATATTTGAGTATGAAGGGGGTATCAGAGCCTTTGTTGAGCACCTGAACAGAAAGAAAACACCTCTCCACAGCAAAGTTTTCTACTTTACTCTTGAGAAGAGTGATGTGACCGTTGAGCTCGCCATGCAGTGGAATGAGTCATACCAGGAGAATATCTTCTGTTATACCAACAATATTCCTCAACGTGACGGCGGTACGCACTTGGCAGGTTTTCGTGGAGGTTTGACTCGAACCCTGAATCAATACATAGAGCAGGCCGGATTGGCTAAGAAACAGAAGGTCAATACGACCGGTGATGATGCCCGTGAGGGGCTGACAGCCGTACTTTCGGTTAAGGTACCCGATCCAAAATTCTCATCGCAAACCAAAGATAAGCTGGTTTCATCAGAAATCAAGGGCATTGTGGAGTCTGCACTTGCTGAGAAACTTTCAGATTTTCTACTGGAGTTCCCGGGCGAGGCGAAGGTGATCGCCGGCAAGATGGTTGAGGCTGCGAGAGCCCGTGAAGCTGCGCGTAAAGCGCGTGAAATGACCCGCAGAAAGGGCGTTTTGGATATTGCCGGTCTTCCAGGAAAACTGGCTGATTGCCAGGAGAAGGATCCTGCGCTCTCTGAGATCTACCTGGTGGAGGGTGATTCCGCAGGGGGATCGGCCAAACAGGGCAGGGATCGAAGAACACAGGCGATTCTTCCTCTGAAGGGAAAGATACTCAATGTTGAAAAGGCCCGTTTTGACAAAATGCTCTCTTCTCAGGAGGTCGGTACCCTGATTACCGCTCTGGGGTGTGGTATTGGCAGGGAGGAGTTCAACCCGGATAAATTGCGCTATCACCGCATTATCATCATGACCGATGCGGACGTTGATGGAGCACATATTCGTACTCTTCTGCTTACGTTTTTCTACCGCCAAATGCTTGCATTGGTAGAGCGAGGTCACATCTATATCGCCCAGCCACCACTCTACAAGGTTCGAAAGGGAAAGCAGGAGCAATATCTCAAGGATGATACGGATCTCAATAATTACCTGCTTCAGGCTGCTCTGGAAAATGCATCCCTTCACGTTAATGACAGTGCTCCTCCGCTCTCAGGCCAGGCGCTGGAGGAACTCTCAAACCAATACCTTTCCGTCGGTATCACCCTTAACCGTCTGGCCAGACGCTACGACAGGGATATTCTGGAGCAGATTATTTACCTCGAGAGGCTCTCGGAAGAGCGCTTTGACGACAGCAGTTTTATGGCGGTATGGGTGGAAGAGCTCTCCGGTCGACTTAATGCAGAGCAGATCCAATCCAACCGCTTTGAAGTGGCATTGAGTGGTGGGGACGATGAGCAGCAACATACATTGATTGTTTCTCGCTTTGTCCACGGGATCGGCACAGAATATCTTTTCCCACTGGAGTTCTTCAACTCCAGTGATTACCAGAAGCTGACCACCCTGGGCCAGAAGCTGGATGGGTTACTGGGAGAGGGTGCTTACATACAGCGGGGTGAAAAGCGCAAGCCTGTCAGCACCTTTGGTCAGGTTCTAACATGGCTCATGGAGGAGGCGAAGCGGGGTCAGCATATTCAGCGCTACAAAGGCCTGGGGGAGATGAATCCGGATCAGTTGTGGGAAACGACCATGAACCCAGAGGTGCGCCGTCTGTTGCAAGTGAATATTGAGGATGCTGTTGGCGCTGATGAGGTGTTTACCACGCTGATGGGTGACCAGGTGGAGCCACGACGGGAGTTTATCGAACAGAATGCTCTGAGCGTTGAGAACCTTGACGTTTAAGTAGTTCCTGAATAACCCCTGAGACTCAGCCGGAAATGAACGTAAATAAACGCGAATATTAGGAGTCTTGTAACTATTCAGGCATCTGCTCGCCACCGATAGTCAGGAGGGTTAATTGCTATCCGAATGATGCGGTTCGTACCTCACCACATCCTACAACCTTTTCTCTGTCTATGTGTGCACGTAGGATGTGGTGAGCTTGCGAACCGCATCAATCACCTGGAGGAGCGAATTTTTTACGCGATGGACTTCGAAACGCGTTCTTCGCGAACAAGTTCGCTCCTACAAATGAGGCTTTATTACCACCGAAATGATTATGGCTCACAGCCATATCATATCGTCTCTGAAAATGTAAGGTTAGTAAGTACTTACCCTGCAGCCATCCTATTGTTTTAATGGTAGTTTTTCAACCGCACCCTCAATCCACTCCTCTACCTTCTGGTTGATTTCACTGGCAGACAACCCCTTGCTCTCGATGGTCGGTCCGACCACAACCTGAATTGTACCCGGGTACTTTTTGATATCCCTGCGGCGCCAGAAAACACCGGCATTGTGGGCGATGGGTATGATGGGATAGCCCGATTTCTCAGCGAGCAGGGCACCGCCGATACCATAGCGCTTGTGTTCACCGGGGGCTACACGGGTACCTTCAGGAAAGATAACCACCAGCCTTCCCTGTTGCAGGCGCTCTGTACCGATCTTTAACAGCTGTCTAACCGCTTTGCGGCCGCTCTTGCGGTCGATCATGATCGGTTGAACCAATGCCATTGCCCAGCCGAAAATAGGCACCCAGAGCAGCTCTCGCTTGGCCACCCAGGCTTGTTCCGGGGGCAGCAGGTAGCGTAGCGCCATGGTCTCCCAGGCCGACTGATGCTTGGAGAGAATTATGGCATCCCCCTTGGGAATCCGTTCAAATCCGCTGATCTCATATCTCAGCCCGCAGATCAGTGCCAAAAGCTTGATGTTGATGCCGCCCCAGAAGTTGGCCACCAGACAGCGCCAGCGAAAGGGGAGCAGAATACCGATAATCGACAGGGGGCCTGCAATAAGAACGGTAGTAAGCACCATAAAAAAGAAAAAAATCAGTGATCTGAGCAGTATCATCAAATTAAGACTCTTTGTAACTGTTGGCGAAAGTCAGTAATGCAGAGTTTAGTAGAGGGAGCACACGTATTAAAGATCAAGGCTTTTTCTCCACGCTGCTTTTGTTTAGTTAGTAGAATGTCGGTGTTGGCTCTGGCACAGTGATAAACCGCACTACTCTCAAGCCAGACTTTCACCGCTAAGCAGAGAAGCAACAGCCATGGAGAGGTTATCAAACACCGGTATCTCGGTGTTGAAATCTGCATGCTCTTCGGTGGTATGGCCTTTACCCGTTCGCACCAGGATCGGATCAGCCCCCGCCCGCTCTGCTGCCTGCAGATCCCGGAGACTGTCCCCGATGGCATAAACTCCCGTCAGTTCACAGTGAAAGCGTTGAGCAATCTGAACAAACATGCCGGGCTTTGGCTTGCGGCAGTCGCAGCCGTCATCGGGGCCATGAGGGCAGAAAAATAGTGCATCAATATGACCACCCAGCTGTTCCAGCTGTTCATACAGCTTGTGATGGATTGCATTAAGGGTGTCGATAGCAAAGAGCCCGCGTGCGATGCCGGACTGGTTGCTGGCGACGACAACGCGGTAGCCTGCATGGTTCAGGGAGGCAATCGCCTCCAGGCTTCCAGGAATGGGCTGCCACTCATCCGGGCTTTTGATAAAGGCGTCTGAATCGCTATTTATCACACCGTCTCTATCGAGGATAATCAGCTTCATCTGTTTAGTAGGGCATCTGACCGATGGAAAGTTTTTATACTTCTTCTACAGCAAGGGATTTGATGTAAGTGATTACTCACTTATCTACACCACGGAACTCTGATACGCGTATCCGCCCATCCACCATGCGTGACTCACGCTGCATCAGCTTATCCATCTTATTCCAGAACGCCTGGTTGAGGTCAAAGTCACCGGCGATGGCGGTGCCAAGCAGTAGAATAAGCAGGTCGGCAACCTCTTCGGAAAGCTCATCCTTGCCCTTTCCCTTGGTAACACAAGAGGAGATCTCTCCCAACTCTTCCGCCATCAGAGAGATCCGGTAGGTCAGCTCCTCACCACCGGTCTCCTTGAAACGGTGCTTGTCATGGAACGCTTGCACGCGCTCCATCATCGCCTGCCAGGAGTCTTTACTATTACTGCTGTTCACTTTATCTGTTGCTCCTTATGGGGTCGGTTACTGCAACCGCGAGATATCGGCAACACCGAGGAACAGGCCGCTCAGCCTGTTGAGCAGGGCCAGGCGGTTACGACGCACCGCAGGGTTCTCTGCCATCACCATTACTTTGTCAAAGAAGTGATCCACCGGCTCACGCAGCTCGGCCAGGGCCGGTAGGGCGGCGGCGTAGTCAGACTGTTCGAGAAGGGGGGCGATCAGTTTGCTTCGCTCGTCTATCCGGGCGTTGAGCCGCCGCTCCTCCTGCTGCTCGAAGAGCGTCTCATCGACCTCCTCCGGAATCTGCTCTTCAGCCTTGCGCAAAATATTGCGGATACGCTTGTTTGCTGCAGCCAGAGCCTCGGCTCCAGGGAGCTTTCCAAAGGCCGTTACTGCATTGATCCGGCGCTCAAAGTCCGCCACCGATACCGGCGTGACGGCGGCAACGGCATCAAACACGTTGACACTGACTCCACGTTCGAGATAGATCCCCTTCAGGCGCTCCAGCATGAACTCATAAACCTGCTCCACCAACTCAGCCGGTGGTCTCTCAAGAGGTTGTGCCTCGGCGGCTGTCTTCAGTAGTTCATGGAGATTAAGCGGAAGTGAGTGCTCACCCATGATGCGCAAAGCACCGAGGGCGGCACGCCGCAGGGCGAAGGGATCCTTGTCACCCGTGGGCTTCATGCCGATGGCGAAGATGCCTACCAGGGTGTCGAGTTTATCAGCCAGTGAGATAGCAATACCGGTCGGGGTTTGGGGCAGGCGATCACCCGAATATCGTGGCATATAGAACTCGTTCATCGCCTCAGCAAGCTCATCCGCTTCACCATCGCGCCGCGCCTGGTAGCCGCCCATGATGCCTTGCATGTCGCCGAACTCGAGCACCATCTCGGTCATCAGGTCACAGCGGCTGAGTCTGCCTGCACGGGTGGCAAGCTCGATATCCCCGCCACTCTGTGCAGCGATTGTGGCGGCAAGGTGGGAGATACGCACGGACTTCTCATACATGGAGCCGAGCTGCTGTTGAAAAACCACTTTTTTTAGGGACTCGATGTGATCCTCAAGACGTTTTTTTCCATCCTGGCGCCAGAAGAACATGGCATCACTGAGCCGTGGAGTGATGACCCGCTCATTACCCTCCTTGATCAGTTCAGGTTTGGGACTGTCAATGTTGGCCAGAGTAATGAAGTGATTGATCAGTGCGCCCTGATGATCGAGCAGATGAAAGTATTTCTGATTCTTCTTCATGGTAAGAATCAGCGCCTCGTGGGGCACTTCAAGAAAACGCTCATCAAAACCGGCGGCAATAGGCACGGGCCACTCTACCAGACCGGTCACCTCATCAAGAAGGGCCTGATCAAACTCTACCTGTCCACCGATACTCTCAGCGACCTCTCCAACCTGCTTGCGAATCTTCGCCTGTCTGGTGTTGAATCCTGCAATCACCCGGCCATCGCTCAGCAGCCGCTCCTCGTACTCCGCCGGGGAAGCGATTGTGATCTCTCCCGGGTGATGAAAGCGGTGGCCTCGGGTGGTGCGCCCCGCCTCAGCGTTGAGTATATTGCACTTCACCACGTTATCCCCGTGGAGGAAAAGCAACCAATGAACCGGCCTGACGAATTGGGTCTCCAGGTTCCCCCAGCGCATCCGTTTTGGTATCGGCAGTCTGTTGAGGGCCTCTTCAGCGATGGCGGGCAGCAGTTGAGAGGCGGGTTTGCCTACCTCCCTGATGCGGTACATCAGCCACTCACCCTTATCCGTTTTCATCCGCTCCAGGTTGGCGGGCTCGGTACCGCAGGAGCGGGCAAAGCCCTGTGCCGCCTTAGTGGCATTGCCCTCCTTGTCGAAGGCCGCCTGTATTGCAGGACCACGTCGCTCAACCTCACGGTCGGGTTGGCTCAGACTACAGCCCTCCACCAGCAGCGCCAAGCGGCGGGGGGTGGCGTAAGGTGTAACGGCGCCATGGGCCAGACCGGCCCTCTCCAGACCAGTAACAAAGGAGGCGGTTAATGCCTCGGAGAGCTTCTTTAATGCAACCGGAGGAAGCTCCTCGGTGCCAAGCTCAAACAGCAGATCAGCAGACTCAGCCATTGACGGCCTCCTTCGGGTTGTTGAGCATGGGGAAGCCAAGTTTTTCCCGGGCGTCGTAATATCCCTGGGCAACAGCCCGGGAGAGGGCTCTTACCCTCAGGATGTAGCGCTGACGCTCGGTTACTGAGATGGCGTGGCGTGCATCGAGTATATTAAAAGTGTGAGAGGCCTTGAGCATCTGCTCGTAGGCAGGCAACGGCAGGCCCAGTTCGCTCATACGTTTGCTCTCTTTCTCACACTGGTCGAAGTAGCTGAACATGAAATCGACGTCGGCGTGTTCAAAGTTGTAAGCTGACTGCTCCACCTCATTCTGGTGAAAGACATCACCGTAGGTGACGACGCCCTGGGGGCTGTATGTCCAGACCAGGTCGAAGATGCTCTCGACGTTCTGGATATACATTGCCAAGCGTTCGATCCCGTAGGTGATCTCGCCGGTGATCGGCCGGCAATCAAGGCCGCCCACCTGCTGGAAGTAGGTGAACTGGCTCACCTCCATGCCATTGAGCCACACCTCCCAGCCCAATCCCCAGGCGCCGAGTGGGTGATTCCCAGTTATCCTCAACAAAGCGCACATCATGCAGCAGGGTATCTATGCCCATCATCTCCAGGGAGCCGAGATAGAGATCCTGGATATCGAGGGGTGAGGGTTTCATCGCCACCTGAAACTGGTAGTAGTGCTGAAGGCGGTTGGGATTTTCGCCATAACGGCCGTCGGTGGGGCGGCGGGAGGGCTGCACATAGGCGGCACTCCAGGCTCCGGGCCGATTGAGCGGAGGAAAGTGGCGGTATGAAAGGTGCCCGCCCCCACCTCCATATCGTAGGGTTGCAGAATGATGCATCCCTGATCCGCCCAGTAGCGCTCCAGGGCGAAGATCAGGCCCTGGAATGTGGAGACATCGGGGCTGTTGTTGCTGGTCGTCATGGTAAAAATCCAGAGCTATAAGTTATTAATGGGGAAATCAAGCCTCTAATTATATCTTTTCCTGCTTATTCAATGAAGCTTCATGTCAACGAGTTGTTTAGAGTTAAGAAAAGAACTTCTCGCGCAAAGACGTAAAGAAAAAATAAACGTAACTATTCAGCACGGTAATCTGGAACTCAGGTTTGCGCCTTTGCGCGAAACAAAAAGCTTTTGCAGAAACAGGCTTAACCAGAGTAAGCCCCCTTTTGGCAGCAGTTTGACGAATCGCGTATAATCCGCAACCCGATAATCCTCAATGGCTTAAGTACTGAAATGACAAGACAACGCAAGGCGGCAGCTTGATCTCCGGCGGCCTCGACTCCCTGCTGGCGGCCAAGGTGATGCAGGAGCAGGGTATCCATGTGGAGGGGATCAATTTCTTCACCGGCTTCTGTGTGGAGGGCCACACCCACGCCATCCGTAAGAAAGACCGGGCAAAGCCCAAGCGCAACAACGCCCTGTGGGTGGCTGAGCAGCTGGGTATCAAGCTCCATATCATTGATATTATCGAAGAGTACAAGGAGGTGGTCTTCAACCCCAAGCACGGTTACGGCGCCAACCTCAATCCCTGCCTCGACTGCAAGATCTTTATGGTGAAGAAGGCCCAGCAGTGGATTGAGGAGAACGGCTTCGATTTTATTATTACCGGTGAGGTGATCGGTCAGCGCCCGATGTCCCAGCGCAAGGACACCATGCCGGTGGTGGCGCGTGAATCCGGCGCCGATGATCTGCTGCTGCGCCCCCTCTGTGCTAAAAATCTGCCGGAGACTAAAGCGGAACGGAGGGTTGGATCGATCGCGACGGCCTCTACGATTTCAGTGGCCGCAGCCGCAAACCGCAGATAGCTCTGGCAAAGCTGTTCGGGTTCGAGGATTACGCCCAACCTGCCGGTGGCTGCTGCTTTCTCACCGATGCCTCGTACTCGGTAAAACTGGCCGATCTATGGCAGGCTCAGGGTCACAAGGCCTACGAGATGGATGACATCATGCTGCTGAAGGTGGGTCGCCATCTGCGCCCCCGGCCGAACTTCAAAATCATCATCTCCCGCGAAGAGGGAGAGGGTAACTTCCTCCAGGGTTACCGTAAGCAGTTCGTTAGCCTCAAGACCACCAGCCATGCCGGCCCTCTGGCACTGATTGATGGTGAGGCGAGTGATGATGACCTGGAACTGGCCGCCCGTATTGTCGCCCGCTACAGCCAGGGCAAAAACTGCGATCAGGTGGAGTTGGAGCTGACCGATCTTGAAGGCAACAGTCGGTCGCTGACAGTGCCTCCCCTGGGGGCCCATGAGATACCCGAGGGGTGGCACATCTGATGTCTAGGAGCCTGTCCGAGAATAGGACACCTACTGCGGAAACCCCATTTTGGCCCTTTTTTCCGCTCATTTTCGTTGAATAAGAGTAACTATTCGCCTCAAATGACAGAAAAGAATGCCTCAAAATGGACTCCCCTCGCGAGTGTACCAGGAGACACCCATTATCTTGCAGCACGGGACTTTAAACGTGTAACAGAACCGTATATCCTTGGTGGGAAGAGCGCGTGGATGCCACGCAACTAACGCTATACAAGATACTATCTGAGACAACAAGAAAGTCACTAGACCCTAAAGGGGGGAATCATGGCAAAAAGAACCTTTGGAAAAACGAACCTGGACAAAGGAGTTCCCAAGCATATCGTTGAAAAGGTGTGCACCTCGAAGCGAAGACGCCTGATCGGCCCTCAATATCCCTACAGTACGAAGGCAGATCGGGAAGAGTATGAACAAGATAAGGCGGCCCTGCAGGTAGAGTTGTTGAAGTTGCAGAAATGGGTAAGGGATACCGGTGAGCGTATCGTAATGATTTTCGAGGGGAGGGATGCCGGAGGGAAGGGAGGAACTATCAAACGATTCATGGAACACATGAACCCGAGACAGGCCCATGTGATTGCCTTGACGGTACCCAGCATCCGGGAACAGGGCCAGTGGGTACTTCCAGCGGTATATCAGCACCCTCCCTTCAAAGGGGGAGATGGCCCTGTATGACCGCTCCTGGTACAACCGTGGTGTGGTGGAGCCGGTAATGGGGTTTTGCACACCGGAGCAGCATAAGCGATTTCTGAAACAGGCGCCGGTATTTGAGAAAATGTTGGTCGAAGACGGCGTCCGAGTATTCAAGTTCTGGTTCTCGGTCAGCCGGGAAGAGCAGTTCCGCCGCTTCAAATCCCGCGAGACCGATATTCTCAAGCAGTGGAAACTGAGCCCGGTCGATCAGGATGGATTGCAGCGTTGGGACGACTTCACCAAGGCGAAAAACATGATGTTCGACAAGACCTGTGTCGATTGGGCGCCCTGGACCGTAGTCCGCTCCGATTGTAAAAAACGGGCACGCATCAATTGCATGCGTCATGTCCTGAACAGCCTGCCATATGAGGGTAAGAACAAGAAGGTTGCAGTGCCACCGGATCCCAAAGTTGTGGGCAGTGTGAAAGATATGTATAAATATACCTGATTCAATGTATTGAACAGAGCCTCGCCCTCAAGGCCGGCTACCACCGGCTTTGAGGGTTAGTTGTATCGAACGCTGAGATTTGGTTGTACTATCGTTCTGCCAAGTTTTCCATTATCTCCTCAACTTCCTCGGCATCCTCTGTTGTCTCTTCGGCTAACTCTACCTCAGTCTCGCTGAAATGATGGTTCGTGCCTGCACTGTTCTGCAAGCGTTTTATCTCCTCACTCATCTCATTGATGCGCTGTTCTTTAGTTTTTGATCTGCTTTTTTTGTTGTTTGATTACCTTGCTTCTTTTTTTGGCCATTTCATATTCCTCGGATAACGGGTTCTACTGACACAGGTGCGGCGTTTGTTGCCGCGTCGAAACTCCCTAGCTCACTCTATACAACGGGATGTTATTT
>MOXF01000025.1_pt1 | contig 16824 bp, 16 predicted proteins | sample 1471201 | NCBI WGS metagenome assembly MOXF01 (sample SAMN05358035, study PRJNA327811) | mollusc metagenome | isolation source: Phylotype B (NB1) bacterial symbionts from gill | host: Thyasira cf. gouldii | place: Canada: Bonne Bay, Newfoundland | collected 2010-08
GAACCCAGTGGTCGAACTTCCCTCTTTCCCGTCATACCCGCGCAGGCGGGTATCCAGCGCTACGGAGCGCTGTCCCCCTGGATTCCATCCTTAGGTCCGTAAACGGTGCATCCCTGCACCACTACTCCCGCCTACGCGGGAATGACGTGTCTGATGTTTACGGGAAATTTTTCACCTAAGTTAATGGCATTGAGTGCGGTACCGGTAAATACCAAGGGTAACCCCACCGCCACAGATAAAGAATACTAGTAACTATTCAGTTGGGCACGGGGTCGATTGCATCGGAAATAGGTGGTAATTACCACCAATCTTGGCGCAATCGACTCCGACCCCTGGCGAAAGTAACCCATAAACAGGTGCCACTGAATAGTTACGAATACTATTGAAATCTATAGCTACCACTTTGTGTGGGAATGGTAAATATATGTGTCAGCATTGCTAATGGCATATTAGCGACATTTTTCAGATTCTTATGCCGCCATGGCCTAGTCATCAGATACACCTAAGGAGTGTCTTCATTCAGAAACGCGACTGAAAATAATACGCTCCATCATCTGCTCCCTGAGGGACCAGCTATTGGCGTAACCGGCGTGCCCATTCCAAGCGGCCATGGCGGCAGAGACATCCGCCAAAGCAATATCCCCCGTACTGTAAGCCCCTTGCAACGCTTTTAATCGCCGCCAGTGTCGGGTAACCGTGGTGCTCACAATACGGCGGTAGCCAGGAAAGTGGCGAAAGCCAAGAAAGGTAATGCCATCCCGCGTCGGGTAGACCCGGCTCTTTCCCGAATGCAACTTCAATCGCAATCCTTCAAGCCGGGACACCAGCTCCCCACGCCAACTGTTTAGCGTTACCTTGTCCGGGGCAAACAGCAGGAAATCGTCGCTGTAGCGCAGGTAGGCACGGCACTTCAGCACACGCTTGATGAACTGATCGAGGGGATCGAGATAGAGGTTGGCCAGAAACTGCGAGGTGAGGTTACCGATGGGAATTCCATGTCGCCGTTCCAAGGGGGTGAAAAGATCATCACCAGCAAAGGTGGCATAGACCGGTTCCTGTGGATTACTGCCATCGATAATCCGCTCAAGCAGGGTAAGCACACGCCGATCTTTCAAACGACGTTGCAGTTCAACCTTCATGACCTGATGATCGATAGAGGGGAAGTATTTGCGGATATCACACTGCAATACATAGGGGTAGCGCTGCATAAACTCACCACAGCGCAGGATGGCGCGATGGGTTCCCTTCCCCTTCCGGTTGGCGTAACTGTCGTGGATAAAGGAGCGATCAATCAGTGGCTCCACCCGATTACAGATGGCGTGATGGACGACCCGGTCGGAAAAGGATGCCGCACTGATCAGACGGCGCTTGGGCTCGCGTATCTCAAAGGTGCGGTAGGGGCCGGGTTGCCACTCCATCGCCTTCAGCGAACCCTGTAGGCGGATCAGGTTATTTTCGAGATTGGCGAAATAGTGGGCAACATCGACCTTATAGCGCTTACCCTTGCGTGCCTTACAGGCGGCAAGATGAAGGTTTTCGAAGCTAACTACTGCGTCAAACAGGTTGCCGTATCGCCTCACCTTGCACTGCCCCCTGCTGTTTTATCCAGCCTCCGAGCATGCGCCCCATCTCCTCCATCTTGTCCGAGAGAAAACCGTACTGGCGCAGGGAGAAGAAGCACAGATCGTGGGCCAACCTGACCAGGTAGCGTAGTTGTGCCAGCTTGATCCCGGCCTGCTGCAACAACGCCCGTTTGTCGCGGGTATAACTCGCCTCCACCAGCAGCCCCTGCATATCCATACCGGTACTCAGCAGCCGATCCCCCAGGACAAACCGGTGAGAGCGGGGGAACTGCGGCACCTGCTTCTGCAGCCACAGCAGCAGATCGTAGTGCTTTTCCAGGATCACCGGCGTGGTGGTTCTATGGTTCTGACTACTCATAACGCATCTCCCGATTTTGCAGCGGTGGCGCTGACCCACCATCAAGGGTTAAAGGGAAAAAGGGGCAAGGCTTACAAAAAGAGTTCTGGCCCGGACGAAAACCCCCGCCGTGGCTCCCGACCTCAGGGCGGCCGTAGCTGCGGTAGGCACAGCGGGCGTGGGGCCGATTGATGAAGAACGCGCCGCCGCGCAAACCTTTCCAGTTTTCGTCTTTGCCATACCAGTTCGCCTGCCACTCCCAGGCATTGCCCGACATCTCGTAGCAGCCAGGGGGGACTTTCCATCGGGAAAGGCGATCACCGGGCTGGCCTGTTTCAGGCCTGAGTCATCGATATTAGCGTGTTGCAGCGGTGACGCCTCCTGCCAATCACCCCAGGGGTACTCCCGGTTTTCAGCTTTCCCGGCATCCCAGGAGGCGGCCCGCTCCCACTCGGTTTCAGCGGGTAGCCAAGGGCAGTCTTGTGCCGACTGCAAATCGGGCGAGGGCAGCAACTCCCCCTCCCCGGCCAGCATGGCGTGGGCGCAGGCGCGGGCCTCGAACCAGGAGACGCCCACTACCGGCGCGCCGGGGTGGCGGTAATCTGGATTATCCCAGTAGCGGGGGCTGTCCCAGTCTTCACTTTGATTCGTCTCACCCCGGTTTGCCAAAAAGTGTTGGAACGCCGGGGTCGTCATAAAGTGGGCATACTCGGCCCGGGTCACTGGGAAACGTCTAATCCTGCAGGAGTGACTGGTTTCGGTTCGCGGCTTATTATCTGACTCGTCCTCATGTCCCAGTTGAAACTCACCAGCATCCATCTGGGCATAGAGGTAGTCGTTCAGTCGTTCACGCACTTCTCTTCCCTCTGCTTCTCTTTTGCCATCCACTGCCCAACCGACGCCGAGCATGGAGAGGGCCAGGGCGCGGCTGTGGTTGAGGTAGGCGTCGGTATCGCCGGTCAACTGTGACTTAAGCCATCGGATAATCTCTGGCCACACTTTCGGTGGACACTCCGGCAGCAGCATCATGAGATGGGCCTTGGCCAAGTCATCACGGACGGGGTTTTCTATATAACCCTTCAACTCGCTCCACTGCCATTTTGCCCCGGCTGCTATTCGTAGCCGGTGGAACCAGATGGCGGCCCAGGCTCGGTCCCTTGGTGTTGCCGTGCTATCCAGCAAACGCTGCCCGAAGAGCCCGACCAGTTTAAACAACAGGCTTGGGGTGGAAAAATGCTCAAGTGACTCAAGAAACGGGCGGCTCGATGGCGCAAGCCAATCAATATTTTGCAGCGCATGCCAGAGTGAATCGGTCTGACTGCCCACCGTAGCCATCTCTGCGGCAAAAGCAACTACCTGTATCCACCTGTCATCACCACTTAGTTGCTGTGAGTCACCCTCCATCGTCAACAGGTAGCGTGCGGCGAGAAACTCCTGAAACTGTTGATGGGTGAAACGTATGTAATCACTGTGTGTCTCCCTCACCAGGAAGCTCACATCTCCCTTGAGTAGTTTCACCATCTCATTTGCCGAGATTACAGTAGCCTGATTCTGCTGACACCAATGCCGCGCCTGATCAGATACAAATTGATAACTCATAGCATTACCACCATCGGTAGTACCACCAGTTGCCCCAGCCACTACGGCATGCCATGCCAGATGTTCGCAAAAGCCGATAAGCTGGATGCATGTCTTCTCATCAAGCTGCAGTTTTCTCTGCCAGCTCTCCAGTGAAAGCTCTATCAGCTTTCCAAAGACCAGCGCCCGCTGATCAGGTATATCCACATGATGCTTTGAGAGCCGACAGACCAGATCCAGCAGAAGGGGTACACGCAACATTTCACCGAACTTTGGATTCTTTTGCTGAATGCGCCCGAGCTTTAGCATCAGGTCATCACGCTTGTTACCGGCAATCTCTTGGGCGTTTGATATATTAGTAGTGCAGGTCGACACCTCCCAGGCATGCATCCAGTGGAGGATAAAATTCGGAATCTCCTCGTCTGCCAACTCATCCAACTGCCAGGCAATGCAGCCGTTGTTGATGAAATTCGTTTTGCTCTCTGGAATATCCGCCTGACTGCGACAGGTAAACACAAGCATGGAGTCACCCGCTCCCTGCTGCTGTGGCAACCGTCTGTGTGCGCCAGTGAACCATTCGATGAGCCTTTCCGCTGGTCTCTTTCCGGCACCTGCTGCTGTCGCAACCGCCTGCATGCGCCAGAGAGCCATTCGATGAGTCGTTTCCGCTGGTCTCTGTCTGGCACCTGATCCAGGGCATCAAAGATAAGCGATAGGGGCCTCTTCAGCAGATCATTCAACTCACTCTCTACAACGGATTCACCACTCGCACTGTCTTTGAGAATTTCCCGAATATGCTGTTCGACAACCGACTTTAGATCACACTTATCCCCATCCAGTTTAAGACCGGCAAACTCGACAAATATTGGAAATGGCACCTGCTCCCATGTTGGAAGTTCGCCTATCTCTTCGGGTGTTGGGGCTGCCGCGCCTATCTCCTGGGCATGAGTACGCATCCACAGTGCGGCATAACGACTGGCCAGCCAACGGCTCAAGGTACTTTTACCACTACCCGGCCCACCCTTGACGAACATAGCGGGGATGGCATCCAGACGCTCTGCAGCCAATTCCGGCGCTACATCTTCGTCCTGCCAGAGACCAACTGTCTTGGCGAGAGCCTCAGGAAATGTACAGCCATCATCACCCGTAGGCTGACTATTCTCACCCCTACCCGCAGAGAGGCGGCTTAACCTGGGTGTCAGATAGGCGAGCCGGAGAACAAGCGGCTGATCCATTGCATCCCCAACCTGGTCCTCCGGTCGGCCATCACCATCGATATTTTTTCCCTGCTGTATCAGGTAATCGAGGTAATCGACCAACCACCCCGGTTTTCTCTTCTTGAGTTCACTCAGGGTTTTTCTCGACCAAAAATCCAGTTTATCCAACGCGGGCGCGAGATAACGTTCGGTGATTATTTTTCCTGCCGTTTTTTCGGCTGAACTGGCTACTTCTGAATTCATGAAAAGTTTCACTTGATTACTATATTGAAAATTGAGTTGCCGCACCCCGGCGCTTCACCCCATTGGGGTTACCACAGCGGGGCACGGCTTTTTATCTTCGGCCCCCGGTACGGCTGTTGGCCGGGACAGACCCTGAACTCCCCTCTGCACTCCGACATGGCGCATCTGCGCCATACCGCTCTCGCGCCGGGGTGTGCTGGCCGGACGAAAACCCCTGTTGTTGTTCCTGATTTCAGGGTGGTTGTTGTTGCGGTAGGCACAGCGGGCGTGGTGCTGATTGTTGAAGAACGCGCCGCCGCGCAAACCTGACCGGGTCTGCCCCTGTCACACAGGTGACAGCTAACTATATGAAGTGATTTCATGTGACGCAAGTGATTGATGTTTTGATGCCAGAGTATGCCCCTGAGAAGAAAACCTGCGTCTAGCAGATTGAGAATGAAGCAAGGACACCCATCATTTCGACGAGCCAATTGATGGCTGTCCTTTTGAGTGAGGGTGGAGCAGGCTGAAGAATAACACCGGCATGTTTTCGTGTCAGATTTTGGCCAGTCTGCGACTCCAACCAATAATGTAGACCTTGGATACATTTGACACGGCAATGCGTTTGCATTACTATTCAATGCAGTTAATCAATACTGTTTTGGAGGTCGCAATGACCGCAATACTGACTGTAGAATCAACTCTCACCGACCGCTATCAGACAACGGTGCCTGAATCCGTACGCCGCGCCCTGCACCTCGGTAAACGTGACAAAATCCGCTTCTCTCTTCAACCCGATGGAAGGGTCGTGCTGACCCGTGCCAACGACTCTGAGGTTGACCCGCTTCTCGGGCAGTTTCTGGGATTTCTTGCCAAAGATATCGCAAAGCACCCTCAGCATGTACATACACTGAGTGCCGACTTGGCCGAGCGAGTGCAATCATTGGTTGGCGATGTTGAAATTGACCTCGAGTCACCACTCCCTGATGACGATCAGGATGAGGAAAACTAAGATTGGCTGCGGTTAAACCCCTGGTCATCAATGGTTGGACCCTCTTTGCTCACTCGCTCTTTCTCGAGCAGTTGGAAGCTCTCCTGCAGAAGGTAGAGCGCCTGCGCCAAAAGAACCCGAAAGGCTACAATAAGAAGAACGCCACTAAACAGCTTGCCGCCATCGCCAAACTAGCGTTTGAGATCATCCCTCAAGACCCAGCCCGAGCGGATTATCGCCAAGGCTCCACATTGGGTGACGAGCACAAGCACTGGTTCCGTGCCAAGTTCTTTCAGCAGTACCGACTGTTTTTCCGGTATCACCATGAGAGCAAGATCATCATCTATGCATGGGTCAATGATGACAATACAAAGCGCGCTTATGGAAGCAGTACAGATGCCTATCGCGTTTTTCGTCGTATGATCGAGAGTGGTCATCCACCAGATGATTGGAAAACTCTATTGGAAGAAGCCAGACAGGATAGCAAACGGCTTCAAGACACACTGGGAAAAACCGGTAGAACTCCGCACTAATTCAATCTATAAGCATTTGCTTATTGGAACGAAGACAAGGACACCCATCATTTCGATGAGCCAATTGATGGGGAACGAAGACAAGGACACCCATCATTTCGATGAGCCAATTGATGGGTATCCTTTTGATTTTCTTTTGATTTTTTTCACGGGGATAATTAATATCTATTTCACTATTCCTCATCCATCAGACGCTCCACAGTAGCCAGGGGCAGATAGAGCCGAAGTGGCGATTGCTTAAAGCGTTGAAAACCCAATACCTCGTAATACCCGGCTGCCCTTTCGTCTTTGGCATCCACGATGGCCGCATATATAGCAATCAGGCGGCTCGCTTTCACCATGCGGGAGAGTGCATCCACCATCAAGGCCTTCCCGACGCCCTGCCCCTGATGGTGCCGATCTACCGCCAGCCGTCCTACCAATGCAGCAGGCAGTGGGTATTTAGGAAGTTTGCGGGCAAGTTCGTCGGGTAGTGAGGCCGCCTCTACGCTGAGGGCGCTCAGGTATAAAAGCCAAGAATTTTTGCTACCGCATCAAGAATATGATGTGCATAAGGTTGCCAGGCTTATTCACAAGTCTACCGCCTCGTTCAACACCTGCTCACGAATGTAGGGATTAAGCTCATGTTCCGGCACCACATCCACCCGATGCCCCAACAAAGCCTGTAGCTGTTCAGCAAGTGGCAACCGCTGACGGAGCAGATCATAGCCGTGCGGAAAATCCACCAGAAAATCCACATCACTATCCACCCGCTCCTCACCTCGCGCAACGGAGCCGAACACTCGGATACGGCGGGCACCATACTTCCCGCCTAGAGACAGTATTTTTTTCTTTTCACTGTGGATCTTATCTAATAGCATGATTGACTCCCCTGGCAGAAGGGTTGCCCTCTTTGTCTGGAATAGGTGAAACTACTTTACCACAGCGGTTCATTAAACCGATGACCAATGCTTGCGGATCACTTGAATCACTTGTGGATACCCATGAATTGACTTCTACTATGAGTATGGCACCATAATAGAACTTATAGAAAACTATCTGCTCAGGGAAAGGGGAGAACAACATGACAGTCACTATTCAGCAGCATCTGCAACACCATTTCGGCTTCACTGAGTTACTCCCGGGACAGGAGGAGGTAATCCAGCATATTCTCGATGGAGAATCGGCCGCTGCCGTCTTTCCCACCGGTGGCGGAAAATCGCTCTGTTACCAACTCCCCGCACTGCTGTTGCCCGATATCACCCTGGTGGTGTCGCCTCTTATCGCCCTGATGAAAGACCAGATCGACGCCCTCACCGCCCGTGGCATCAACGCCCGGCGGCTTGATTCCAGTCTCGGTGTCGAGGAGTATCGTGATGTTATGGCGCAGATCAGAGAGGGCACTCTACGTCTGCTCTATGTGGCGCCGGAGCGCTTCAACAACGAGCGCTTCCGCGAGAGCCTGAGACACATACGCATCTCTCTCTTTGCAGTGGATGAAGCCCACTGCATCTCCGAATGGGGACACAACTTCCGGCCCGACTATCTCAAGCTGGCGGGATTTGCCCGGGAGTTTGGTGCCGAACGGATTCTGGCACTGACCGCCACCGCCACCCCGCCGGTGCTGGATGATATCTGCCGTCTCTTCGAGATCAAACCTCACTGCGCCATCCACACCGGATTTTATCGCCCCAACCTCACTATCGATACTCAGGTGGTGACTGCCGTTGAACGTGATCAGGTGCTGTGCAAGGCGATCCAGCAGCAACCACCCTCCACGGCCATTGTCTATGTCACCCTGCAGCGTACGGCCGAGGAGGTGGCCGGTCGGCTGGTTGCCGCCGGTCTCGCCGCCCGCGCCTATCACGCTGGCCTGAAGGCCGAGTTACGCAGTGATATACAGGAGTGGTTCATGGCGGCAGACCACGCCATCGTCGTAGCCACCATCGCTTTCGGCATGGGGGTGGACAAGGCCAACATCCGTGCGGTCTACCACTACAATCTGCCCAAGAGCCTGGAGAACTACTCACAGGAGATCGGCCGTGCCGGGCGTGACGGTCAGCCAGCACTCTGCCGCATGCTGGCCTGCCCCGATGATCTTAATGTACTGGAAAACTTCGTCTACGGGGATACCCCGGACAACTGCTCGATAGGGGAGCTGATTGAGTGGCTGTTCAATCAGGAAGATCTCTTTGATGTCAGTCTCTACGCCCTCTCGGCCACGACTGATATCCGTACTCTGGTGCTGCGTACCCTCCTCACTTACCTCGAACTTGACGGCTACCTGCAAGGTGGCACCCCCTTCTATGCCGACTACAGTTTCAAGCCGTTGCAGAGCTCCAGCGAAATTCTAGGCCGTTTCGAAGGGGAGCGAAGAGAGTTTCTCGCCGGTCTGTTTCATCAGGCGATCAAGGGCAGAGTCTGGTTCAAGCTGGATCTCGACCAGACCGCCGCCACCTTGAGCACATCCCGCGAGCGTATCATCAGAGCCCTCGACTGGCTGGGAGAGCAACAGATGCTGGAGGTAAAAGTGGCCGGTGTCCGTCACAGTTACCGAGTGCTCAAGCGCCCCCAATCCAGGGAATCACTGGCCACGGAACTGCACCAACGCATTCTCAAGCGCGAACAGTCGGAGATAGCCCGATTACAACAGGTAGTGGATCTGGTAGCCCTGGATGGGTGTCAAACCAATGCATTGGCGGCTCACTTCGGTGAGCAACGCCTGCAACCTTGCGGCCACTGCAGCTGGTGTCACCATGGGGTCAGCCATATTCCCCCACGCCAGACGCTTGCACCCGGCGATGACCTCTGGCGAGAAATCGAACGGCTCAGGTCGGAGGAGGCGCTATTGTTGAACCCCCGCTTATTGACTCGACTGCTCTGTGGCATCACCTCACCCCATTTGCGTCGCAACAAGCTGTCAGGCCACCCTCTGTTCGGCAGTTTGCAGCAAGTACCCTTTGCCGATGTACTGAGCCGCACCGAACAGGAGAGCCGGGAGCCTGCCCAGTGAAAGCAAGGAATCTCTACACCTAATACTCACACCATAAGCTACTACACATCAAATTTACCCTTCGCGCACAAAAGCACGGGCCTCATCCAACAGTGGAGAGAGCAGTGTCGGCGGCACATGGTCGGCCTGGGCAAGGCCGATAGCGCGCATAATCAGTGATCCGTGTTGATCCCGCAGGCGGCCACTGGGCAGAATCTCACTATAGAGCCAGACCGCCGCCTCACGGGAAGAGGGCTCCTGCTCAACTCCCGCCCGATGGGCAGCCGCGGCCAGCAGGGCGGAAACAAGCAGCTCCAGGGCGGAATTCACCGTTCCGTTTTCAAGCAGCACTCCGGTAGCTTCCATACGTTCTCTGGCCAGGCGGGCGAGTCGTGGCTCCTGCGCCTTGGGGCTCTCCTCTGCGGCATTGTAGTAGGTCTCCCCCTCCTCTATCGGTGAAGCCTCACCCAACCGCCGCAACCCTTTAAGGGTGATTGGGTCGATCAGCGCCAGGGGTAGCTTTGTTTGTTTATCGTCACTGAGGTGGCTAGTGAGTTGGTTGACGAAAGTGTCATCAGCCTCATCCACCCGGTCGATCACTGCCAGCAGGCCACCACCGGTGCCGAGAATACGCTCAAGGCGAGTGCCAAAACGCTGCTGCATCTGCTCTATGGCTGTATGGATGGCTCGTTGCTTCTTTCTGTTACCACTATCGGCCTGCTCATCGGGCTCACGCTCACCCTTCTCCGTTGGTACGTGGGGTAACTCTTCCTCATCATCTGCCGGGGTGATTTCACCCCCCAGCTCTTCGATCAGCACCTCCAGCAGTTTCGGAGAGACACCAACCACATCCTCTACCCCTTCTGGATCGACCACGTTGTCGAACAGGGTCTGCTTATTTTGCACCAGTCCATATACATTCTCTTCGTACCCATCAATGGACACCATCAGAATAACCTGGACGGTTTCGGTCTGGCCCAGGCGGTGGATGCGGGCGATGCGCTGCTCCAGCACCGCTGGATTCCAGGGAATATCGAGATTGACCAGTACCGAGGCGCACTGCAAATTCAGACCAACCCCCCCGGCATCGGTAGAGATAAAAACCTGAACTCCATCATCCTCACGAAAGCGGTCTATAAGCGCACCCCGATTGGCAGTGGGCACCCCGCCGTGCAGGCGTACAGAGCCCAGCCCCATACCACGCAGACGCTCCTCGACCATGCGCGTCATCCCCTCCCACTGGGAGAAGACCACCGCCTTACGCCCACCCTGGAGGCAGAGTTCATCGAGAATATCAGCCAGCTCATCCAGTTTTGGTGCACCCTGGGTCTCCTTATCCACCAGACCCGCCGCATTACACGCCATACGCGCTTGCTGCAGCGAGGCCATCAGGCGGTTCTGTTCTCCGGGGGTAAGGGGACGACGCTTGGCGATGGTCGCCAGAGAGCCTGCCGCAGACATGGCGGTACTGTGCAGCTCCTGCTGCTTCACCGTCATCGGCACGTCAAGGCGCTGTTGAATGCGCTCGGGCAACTGATCGGCCACCAGACGCCGATCACGGCGCAGCATCACCGGACGCAGCCGACGTCGTAATTCGGATAGATTACGGTAGCCAAGCACCTTGCCGCGCTCATCGGTGACATGGAAATCCACCAGGTAGCGCCACAGGGGGCCCAGTACCGCCGGATCCACCACTTGCATCAGACTGTAGAGATCTTCCAGGCGGTTCTCCAGCGGTGTGCCGGTGAGGACAAACGCATAGCGGGAGGGGATCCGTTTTATCGTTGAGGCGATCTTGGTGCGCCAGTTCTTGATCCGTTGCGCCTCATCGAGGATCAACAGATCCGGGCTCAATACCTCATTGATCAGGGAGAGGTCACGCAGTATCAGTTCGTAATTGACGATAAAGAAGCCATCGCCGCGGCGGTACTGCACTCCCCGCGCCTCCGGGCCGCCCTGTATCACCTGTACCTGGATACCGGTAAAACGCTCAATCTCTCGCGCCCACTGCTGCTTGAGTGAAGCGGGACAAGCCACCAGGATGCGGCGCGTCTCGGCGTGGTCGTGCAGCCAGACGGCCGCTGCAATGGACTGCAGGGTCTTACCCAGCCCCATATCATCGGCCATCAAGGCGCGACCATTGGCGGCAAGAAAAGCGACACCCTCCACCTGGTAGGGGTAGAGCCGTGCCCGCAGGCCGGGTATATGACCACCACCAGCGGTAATCTGTTGGTAAATTTCCCTCGTCCGCACCTGGTGTACCGCCTGTTCGGACAGACGCTTGGCGTAGCCCCGCGCATCCTCGCCAAGATCCAGCCCTTCCCTCCCCTCTACCTGCTCCTCAAAACGAAAGAAATCCTCTGGCAGACGCCCGGTGAATTCTCCCTGTTCGTCGAAATAGTCATCCAGAAGCGGTCCTAACTTTTTCGCCACCGCCTCACCACGATGAAGGGCGATAGAGGGCGGATCTTCGCGATTCCAGTCGAGATAGACGTAAGGTTGTTCAATTCGACGCGCCTCACGTTTGCGCTTTGATCCCTTGTTGAGACGGTGCAGTACCGCCTCAATATGCTTGCAGGTTCCCAACTGGTTGGTGGCAAAATCGGGGCAGGTGCAAAAGTTGGCACGCCGATCGAGTGAGCGCAGATGTACCCGGTAGGAGCGGCTGTAGTGGTTGCTGGGAGTGATGGACTGAGCCTTCCACGTGCCAAAACCCGTACCGGTGGCCAGAGAGGTCACCTTAACCTCGGTGCGTCCCCGTTGCATTCGCTCTTCGATAGCATCATCACTGCGCCAAGCAGCTCATCACCCTGATCAGCGGCATAGGTATAGAGCAGGGCCACACCGTGCCGGCAGAGCCCTTCACCTGCATACTCGCAACCGCAGGTGACGAAGAGGTTTCCATCGACATCATAGTGCAATTGGGTAGACAGAACCTCGCCCGAAGAGCTGTCCTCCACCCCGGCAAACAGTCCTTGTTCGTCAAGCTGCATCTCGGTAACACATTGACTGCGATAATCGGCCAGCCCGGCGCGAAGCTCGCGGTCATCGGCAAGGGTCTGGAGTTGCTCGGTATCGAAGAGAAACGGATCGGTAGTATTGGTCATGGTTGGTCTATGGCTTATTTGAATTGTGTGAGTGGGAACGATACCGCCATCAGCCGGATATTTACACCAAATATTGCAGAGCGAAAGATTAAAAGACCAGAACCCATCAACTGGCTCCCAGGATCTCTATGCCATGGTCAGACACGCAAATAGAGCCCTAAATCTTCTGCAACACTTTTCCTCTTTTTATCCAGAGTAGCCAGTGGAAGGTTTTCACGTTGGGCCAAATAGAGGTACATTGCGTCGTAGCTGGTAACCTGATGCTGCTGGCAAAACGATAGAAAACTGACCTCATTGATATTGACCGCTCTTCGATCCGATGAAATATCAAGCCCATTCAGCGTTTGCAGGATCAGGTGGATCTTGTCAGCAGCAATCCTTTTTTTACGCTGTGCCACTAGCAATACATTGATGACCTCCAGATGCCACAATTCAGGTACCATTGCCTGCTGATCAACCAGTAACTCCAGCACCCGGTCCGCATAACCATCCTGCTCGTCAGGCAGGCACCAGGCAAGAGCAACCGAGCAATCCAGCACAAACATCAGCGCCTCCCCGTATTGCGAAATTCATCGATCTCATCCTGACTCAAATCCAAGCACCTCAGTCTCTTCACCGCCTCAACCGCCACCTTTGAATCTGCGGACTTTTCCGTATAGGGCACCAGCTTTGCGACCACTTTCCTATGCTTGGTAATCAGGAACTCCTTTCCCTCTTCTACCTGCCTCAGCACCCCCGAAAAGTGGGTCTTCAGCTCATTTGATTGGATACTTTGCATCATGCACCTCTCGATCTTTCTTACAACCAGTCTATACCGGTCGTTTCTTCTGTCAAGAACTATTAAAAGACAAAAGACCAGGTAACTATTCAGCTGCAAATGCACAGGATGAGTGACCACATTTTACTGCACACTCCCTGTAGGAGTGGTCTCTCGAACCGCGATGGGGCGGGCACCTTGGTGCGACTGTTCAACGCGCATGGTGATTAGCCCTAGAAAAAAGGCAAAAAAAAGGCAGGACACCCATCACTTACACAAACACGATTTAGTGATGGGTGTCCTGGTATTGATGGGTGTCCTGGTATTGAGGGGCACCTCACCGGAGATCATGTATTGGCGGCTGTGGGATCGGTGTTGCGAAGCTGGATGGAAGTTGAGGGCAAATAACAGCGGGTTTGCTCCGTTGATGACAACTCTGCCTAGGCCGGAGTCCACAGGATTTCAGACTGACTGCGGCTGATAGATTCCTCGCATTTTTCCGATCAACTCCTCCACTGCGGGATCCCCTGGCTTGCTATCACCCATCAACCAGGCAAGCAGTTGCCGGTCTTCACTGTCGAGGATGTGAACAAACAGGAGCTGTTCAGCCCCCGTCAGCTGCGGATAGACTTGGTCGAGAAAATCGCGCAGCAGATAGTCCAGCTCAAGCATACCGCGCCGACACTGCCAGCGCAGTCGCTCGATGGTGGGCTGTTGGTCGCGCTCCACCATCAGATCGAGTGTCTGAACATCAATTCCTTGATATGACCAATCGCCTTGGTGGGGTTTAGCTGTTTAGGACAGACGGCGACACAGTTCATGATGGTGTGGCAACGAAACAATTTATAGGGTCCTTCAAGGGCGTCAAGGCGATCATCCGTCGCCTGATCCCGGCTGTCGGCAAGAAAACGCCACGCCTGCAGCAGCGCCTGGGGGCCGTGGAACTTCTCCGGATTCCACCAGAAAGAGGGGCAGGAGGTGGAACAACAGCCGCACATGATGCACTCATAGAGCCCATCCAACTTGTCACGCTCTTCAGGTGATTGCAGTACCTCTTGCTCAGGGGAGGGATCTTTACGGATCAGGTAGGGCTTGACGGCCCGGTACTGCTGGTAGAACTGACTCATATCCACCACCAGATCGCGCACCACCGGACGACCCGGTAACGGCCGTACCGTAACCGGCTCTTTCAGATCCGCCACCTGTGTAATACAGCCAAGCATATTGGTGCCGTTGACATTAAGTCCATCAGAGCCACACACCCCCTCACCACAGGAGTGGCGAAAGCTGAATGACTCATCCTGGCGCTTGATCTCCAGCAGAGCGTCCCGCAGCATCATGCCCTGAGTCGGCTCCACCTCGTACTCCTGCATGTGGGGAGAGGTGTCGATATCCGGATTGTAACGATAGATGATGAATTTCATTGAACAACTCTCAGTAAACGCGCTCTTTTGGTGGAAAGGTTTCAACTGTCAAAGGCTTGGTATGCACCGGTTTGTAATCAACCCGGTCATCCTCCTGAAAATAGAGGCTGTGTTTCATCCAGTTCTTGTCATCACGGTTCGGATAGTCGGGTCTGGAGTGGGCACCCCTGCTCTCCTTCCTCTCATAGGCGGAGAGGGCGGTGGCGATACCGACATCGATCAGGTTCTCCAACTCCAGCGCCTCGCAACGGGCAGTGTTGAAAACAGAACTCTGGTCGCTGAGGCGCACATCTTTCAGCTTATCCCTGACCGCCTTTACCAGCTCCACCCCTTCACTCATTATCTCGTCGGTGCGGAAAACACCGGCGTGATCCTCCATCACCTTGCGGAACTCATCGCGCAAATCACGCACGCTGATCCCCTCACCGGGCTGATCCCACCGCGTCAGACGTGACATGGCACTCTCTACACTGGCCTCGTTCATCGGCCGGTGATTGGGATTCGCCTTCAAATAATCGATAATCTCCTGTCCGGCGGCGCGGCCAAATACCAGAATATCAAGCAGTGAGTTGCCGCCCAGACGGTTAGCGCCATGCACCGACACACAGGCACATTCACCTGCGGCATAGAGACCGGGAACCACCTCTTCCGGACCATGTTGTAGCGGTGCCACCACCCGCCCGAGACGATCGGTGGGAATCCCACCCATCACATAATGTGCCGTGGGAAATACCGGAATCGGTTCAAGCACCGGATCGACACCGGCAAAAATTTTTGCGCTCTCACGAATACTGGGCAGACGCTTGCTGATGATATCCTCACCAAGGTGATCCACCTTCAGCATCACATGGTCGCCGTTGGGACCGCAGCCGCGCCCCTCCTTCACTTCGGTAACGATGGCGCGTGCCACCACGTCCCGGCTTGCCAGATCCTTGGCGTTGGGTGCGTAGCGTTCCATAAAGCGCTCACCGTCTTTGTTAACGAGATAGCCCCCTTCCCCTCTCACTCCTTCGGTGATCAGCATACCCTTGCCAGCGATGCCGGTGGGGTGAAACTGGAAGAACTCCATATCCATCAGCGGCACACCGGCGCGCAGCGCCATCGCCATACCGTCGCCGGTATTGATATGGGCATTGGAGGTGGTGCGGAAGACCTGACCACAACCACCGGTAGCGAGAAGCGTTGTTTTCGCCTCAATCAGCAACGGCTCACCGGTTTCGATCTCCAGCACCAGAGCGCCGAGGATCGCCCCTTCATCGTCACGAATCAGATCGACGCCAAAGTACTCATCGAAAAAATGGGTGCGGGCGCGGATATTCTGCTGGTAGAGGGTGTGGAGGATGGCGTGACCGGTGCGATCAGCTGCGGCACAGGTGCGGACGGCCTGGGCGCCACCGAAGTCCTGGCTCTGCCCACCAAAGGCGCGCTGGTAAATTCTGCCGTCGTCGAGGCGTGAAAACGGAACACCGTCATGTTCCAGCTCGTAGACAGTAGGAATCGCCTCCCGACACATAAACTCAATGGCATCCTGATCACCGAGATAGTCCGATCCTTTCACTGTATCGAACATGTGCCAGTGCCAGCTGTCCGGCACCACGTTAGCCAGGGCTGCATTCACCCCGCCCTGGGCCGCCACTGTATGCGAGCGTGTGGGAAATACCTTGGAGACCACCGCAACCCGCAGGTTGGCATTGGCAAGCTGCAGAGCGGCATTCAGACCCGCTCCCCCCGCGCCGATGATCAGGGCGTCAAAATTTCTTCTGGCTAACGTCATGGTAGACCTTTAATCAATGTAAGTTTCAGGCTGCCGCTCCGGCAAGAAAAAGCGTCCTGAGAATCAGCAATCCACACCCCACCAGGCCGGTGCCGAACAGAGTTAGCAGCAGCACTCTGGGGATAAACGGGTGAACGTAGTCGATGAGTACGTCCCGTACCCCAACCCAGGAGTGAATTAGAAGGGCAACAAAGAAGAGCTCCATGGCAACGGCGGCAACCGGATTGGAGACGTAATCACGCCAAGCCTCGTACGATTCGGGCCGGAGAAGAGCAGGTAGGCAAGCAGGTAGATGATATAGAGGCCGAGGTAGACGGCGGTGACCCGTTG
>MOXF01000026.1_pt1 | contig 16759 bp, 21 predicted proteins | sample 1471201 | NCBI WGS metagenome assembly MOXF01 (sample SAMN05358035, study PRJNA327811) | mollusc metagenome | isolation source: Phylotype B (NB1) bacterial symbionts from gill | host: Thyasira cf. gouldii | place: Canada: Bonne Bay, Newfoundland | collected 2010-08
CTTTCTTCTAAGCCGCCTACATGGCGGCGAACAATGAGCTGGATGGATGGGGAGAATCTGAACTCTTCTAAGCCGCCTACATGGCGGCCGAACCACTTCCTGAATCGGTTATCTGAACAGTAATACTTCTAAGCCGCCTACATGGCGGCGAACAATTGCAGTTGTGTTTGTCCGGCCGCAGCATACTTCTAAGCCGCCTACATGGCGGCGAACCAATACCTATCATAGCAAGCCGCATAAATTCGCTTCTAAGCCGCCTACATGGCGGCGAACTACCGCTGTACAGGTCGGCGCCTCATATCAGTCTTCTAAGCCGCCTACATGGCGGCGAACTTTCATTTTCCTCTTTCAGCAGTACCCCTGCTCTTCTAAGCCGCCTACATGGCGGCGAACAGTGGGATTAACGCCGGCGGCTACATGCACCACTTCTAAGCCGCCTACATGGCGGCGAACTCTATGAGCATAATGCTATCGGCCATTTTCTCCTTCTAAGCCGCCTACATGGCGGCGAACCCTGTATCGCTGCCCAGGTCGGCTCATATTCCCTTCTAAGCCGCCTACATGGCGGCGAACATCTATCTGACAGAGTACCGGAAGAGCCTGAACTTCTAAGCCGCCTACATGGCGGCGAACCGCCCAGATGAACTATCATCTGACTCCGTCCTCTTCTAAGCCGCCTACATGGCGGCGAACCGTGAAGCGCTTGACGTTGTTGAACTCCATCACTTCTAAGCCGCCTACATGGCGGCGAACAGCTTGTCCGCATGAGGGGAGCGCGGGATCAGCTTCTAAGCCGCCTACATGGCGGCGAACGTCAATTAATGCCAGCAGCCACCAATGCAATGCTTCTAAGCCGCCTACATGGCGGCGAACACATCAGGGAGAGAGAGTTTATCCCGGTAGAACTTCTAAGCCGCCTACATGGCGGCGAACTGTCAACTAAAGAATTATTCGAATCCCTTGAACTTCTAAGCCGCCTACATGGCGGCGAACGAGCAGAACCGATTTCAGCTCTATATGAGCAACTTCTAAGCCGCCTACATGGCGGCGAACAATGCGGGCCGCAGAAATGACCGTAGAGGCATCTTCTAAGCCGCCTACATGGCGGCGAACCTCACCTAACTCATTATCCTCTCTTTCTTCGTCTTCTAAGCCGCCTACATGGCGGCGAACCCGCGCATTAAAAGTACTCGTGACATCAAACCCTTCTAAGCCGCCTACATGGCGGCGAACCTGACTGCAACTGTTACATCGCCATTATTATTCTTCTAAGCCGCCTACATGGCGGCGAACATGCCTTTAGGGGTAGCGCCAGGATTAATTGCCTTCTAAGCCGCCTACATGGCGGCGAACAAAGGGCGACAAAACCGACAGGTTATTCTTACCTTCTAAGCCGCCTACATGGCGGCGAACTCCCTGACAAGCGGAATCGTCCCTATTGTTCTTCTAAGCCGCCTACATGGCGGCGAACTATACAACTCAGAGCAAAACACCAACATTGTCAAACAGTTAGCGCAATAATCCTCTGATAACCATTGTTTCTTGACATAAATATAACCTATTGAAATCTGGTTGTTTTTATTTGATAACCATTTGAATGGTCTGGATAGCCCGATCCATCACCGCCTCACTCATGCAAAGGTCAACCAATGAATCCCTAAACTCTTGGTCACGAAGCCCTTGGTCAACACTAATAAATGCATGGGGCAAAACCACGGCATCTTTGAATATGTCTGCCACATCAAAGACAAGCGCCCCTCGCCGCGTTTTTCCGTGCATTACAGGTAACGTGAAGGAGATGCCAAGGGCGTTGAGTGCGGTCGCCGCATAGCCGTATGCGATATAATTGCCGTGATCAATGTAGCTGTTCACCATATCTTCAATGGTGTCACGGCTTTGCTTGCTTTCTTCCCTCTTGAAATCACCAAGCTCGAATCCCCTGGCGAGTATTCTATACAGATTTCTCGCCCACTCCGCCTCCACTGACATTAAGTGATTGGTATCTGATGCAGCAACTATTTTGGTGCGAAAACGCTCACCCAGTGATTCCGGAATCGCGATTTTTCTATCGCTCAGATACTCGCTTCTATTCCATGTGCGCATCGCCCAGGTCAGACGTTCAAGCTGAAATGATTTTGCTGTTTTCAGACGCTCTTCTTCACTCAGCCACATCCTCATCCAGGCCTGCATGTATTCCGTTGGCCTATATTCAGAGAGCGGCGTAAGAAAGGCGTAGTCAACCATGGAAAATAGTGGTGAGCCTCCATTGCCGCAGAAGCCGACAATGACGTTTGATTCCGCCAACCTTCTCGCTGCCGAATCCGTTATAGAGGTTCCCTTGCCCAAAAGCAGGAAGGCGGTATTCCGCTCTGGAATATTGAAGAAACGCTCCACTTCGTTGTCAGTACGGGTCAGGTAGACAATACGGTCGTCTTTCTGCATGACACGTACATATTCCAGATAGAATACGTTCGCACGCTTGGACAGTAATATCTGCTTGGGTTTAGTTCTTGATCGCATGGAGTCGATGCAGGGCAAGGGGCATGGCCGGTAAGCTGAACTGCCTGGAGGGTATAGATAGCCCGTAGCCATCAGGCTCACAAGTTTCGTTCTGCTCTCCGCTGATTGCGTCGATATACAGACTGAACGCCTGACCAGTGCTTTTGCTGCCCATTCGGACATAAGGCAAGCTATCCGCATAGCGCATGCGATATTCTCGGCACTTTTCCAGGCGTGACCGGGTTCCGGGTATGCGATAACGGCGATATTCGATCCAGTCTCCGTCAAAGTTTTCCGGCACATCGGAATGACGACCATAGAGCACATAGCCGTGAATGCGCTCATTTTGCTGTAGGGCGTCCTGGATGAGGTAGAGGTCATCACGACTGTCGGCAAAAATCCGGACGACATGGCCGGGATGCCGGTTTTCACCCCGTCTCATTCCCGGCAACGCCATGGCGAACATTCCAAAATTGTTGCGGAATATACCGTGCAGCACTGAAATCAGCCGTGTCATGACCGGCAACGCGGGTATCCGCCCAGCGCCGCTACTCGCCGCTCCCCTGATCTCGATATCGAAATAGGTATTGGGTTTCACGATTACTCCTTTTTATCCGATTCGCCGTAGACGCCGCCGCGATCCAGCGCGGCAATACAAAACATGCCCTCCGGGGTGTCCGGGTCGATCTGCACCAAACGCTTGAACATATCGAAACTGGACGCCTTGCCCGAACGATAGAATTCCTGCTGAGCAAGCGATGCACCAAGTGCTCAACCGCAATGGGAAGGCCGGTCTCTTCGAAGGCCGGATACCAGGTATCGATGGTGCGAATGGCGTTGAAGATTTTCTGATCACGGAGTGCCGCTCGGCCCATGATACGGGTATCTCGAACCTCGTCGCGCCCGACTTTTTCAGGATGGCCCAGCTTGTACAGGGGACGGGCAAAGCCCTTGGGCTTTTTCTCGACATAATTCTGGCTGGGGAACAACTCGATTGCACCCTTGGTCGGCATGGTCAGCCTTGCCGTGACCGTCAAACCATCCAGGCTTTCTCCACGCATTTGCCTGACAATCTCATCGGCTACTTTGACTTCACCTTCGGCGTAGTCACCGAACTTATTCATGGAAACCGCCCTGGCATTCATGTTCGCCAAGATGCCGCTCTCGTTTGACACCTCGATCTCTATCAGCTTGGCAATGGTCCGGTTGCGCCACAGCCAACGCCCATTGACAATATTCCGGGCGTAGCGCCGCGCCACCTCCACAATGCCGGCGGAGGTTTTGGCGCGGGTGACGAAGTCTTCAAATGTGGTCCGCATCATCCGGCCCGCTTCCTTGTCGGCGGCAACGCAACTATCCAGACCGTCCGCAATATCCAGCATTGAAAATCCGAAACGAACGATCAAGGCATCGGCCTTCGAGTCAAGCTTAGCCGTTTCCGTAATCTGGATATTGGATGGATTGCGCACTCCACTGGATGCGGTGTCACCGCCCTTGGGAACCTTGCTCCACGGGTCTTCATTCCCCTTGCCGTCGTTGACATTTTGGGTGCCGCGAATACCGTGGCGGACAACCTCTACCGGATGAGCCTCGTATTGTCCGTCAATCTCGTTGAACATCTCACCGTCCGTAACGACGTGCCCACGGCTAAAGGCCAGCACGCCCGGCAATTTTTTCAGTGTAGTCAAAGCAGTCATGATGATTTCCTTTAGAAAGAGGTGGTAAGCAGAAAGGTGTTGGCATCGGGGTTGGTTGGCCTCCAGATGGGGATGCCCATGCTTCGGATTGATTTGTACTGAACCATGCCGACCAGCGGCTCGACAAAGGCATGGGGCAGATCTCCACGGACCTTTCTCCTTTGCCGGAACTCGGTAATGGCCAGATAACCCAACGAAGAAGGTATTAACCAGGAGAGGGCGTTCTCTTCTTTATCCCCTTCGTTTTCTCCAGCATGCGCTTTGGACTTTGCCTCGAACCTTGCCTGCGGATCGGTCAGACGGAGCATAACGTCCAGCATGTCACGGTCGCCCTCCTGCATGACCATGAGGTCCTGCCGCTCGTGAATCGCCTGGCCCGTCTTGATGTAGCCGATCACTCGCTCCAGGGTATCGAATAGATCCACCTTGCCGCGACCGACAATCGTTCCGCCGGCGAGGCGCCCTCCCCGCAGAAATTTAGGCAGCAGATGTTCAAGATCGACGGCATCATCTTCATGCAGCTTGATCACTATGGAAACGACAAGGTGGCAACGGGCTGTCGGCTGCGTAGACAAGGCGTATTTATTCTTGGATGAGTAATCGCTCTTGTCGATGAAGGAGGCCGCCCGAAACTGATGTGGACGAAAAATCCAATCGGCATCTTCGCCCAGAAATTGGATGTCGTGGTGGACCACGCCAAAACCTTCACAGCCAGCCAGCCCGAGCGCCAATGACAAGGCATGGGAAAAACCTGCATAGGCGGTCATCGGCGGCGGGCCGACCATCCACCAAGCAGGTTGGGCATTTGCATTCCGAACCTGGATGCGGGGAATAACCAGATAACTCACAACGCCTCCTCGATGATTTTGACCCAGCGGACAGCTTCGTATTCACCGATATTGATGGTCTGCCGTTCACCCTTTATCCACACCTTGGCATCCAGTATTTGCCGGTGCATGCGTTGTGCAAACTTATGCACCCATTCCATCGTGCGTTCACTCGGGATGAGCAATCCACGCATGATCCAATCCATATCATCTGCCACCAAATGCTCTCCAGGAAGAAAATCCCCTGCCGCTTTGAGCCTTTGACGCGCATCTTCCGCCCTATCGACAACGACCTTGACGATCTCGCGCACAAAATCACCCTCTTCCTGCCGCAATACGGCACCGGAAGGCATAGCATTACCCTCCGCACCCTGAACCCCCTTGCGCCAGCGAATATAGCCCTCAAGCAATGCTTGCGGCGGGCGAAGACTGATCCCTTTGTAATGGAGGGCGTAGGCGGTACGGATATGTTTGCTTTCGGTGGGTGCTTGGAAAAAAAGCGGCCGACTCATGGCTCTGACGGATCGTCCGACGTTCTGCGGATTGGAACCGCCGATTCCAAGAAAGGCGTGCGGCCAATAGTGTTTGCGATCACTCGTGTCGGCACTCTGTCTTTGCGCAACCCGGTCAGCAAGAACTTCACTGAAACCGGCGGATTGCAGCGGCGTAACAGCCAGATCATTGCCTTCGGCATCCTGAAGGATCAGTTGCCTGAGGCGCATTCCGATGGCCCCCGTTCCCTCCTCATAAGGAGAGGGAAGAATCTTGTCCGCCAGGGACAGGATCTCCATCGGTTCTTTAGGGGCTACGTCATCAAACAGGTCGTTGACATTGCCGTCGATAACCGCTGAAACCTGCGCCAGGATAGTCGCATTGATTCCGCTACGCCCGGTACTGGCGTAATCGACCGGCACCTTCCCCATTGTGCTGACGGCCACATAGGGTAATAAGACCCGATGATCCGAGCCAAGGCGAACCCCGCAAGCAGGCGTATTACTATTGGTGGTCTTCGCGGAAAAATGCACTAGGCCGTGCAACACCTCTTGATAGACCTCACGGGGGAAGGACTTCCAGAGCTTTCGTTTAGGTGTGCCCTTTTTCCTGATCCTGCTGATTTTGATACCACTCGCGCTCTCCCTTTTGAAACCCTGAGCAGAGTCTGGCAGAATATAATAAATCAAACAAGCCTTACATATGCTCATAATGATTTGATTAAAGAATATATTGTAGAAATAGGCTTATAATATAACTTACATTTGGCTATATTTATTAAATGAATAGATCAACCACCCTTGATAACGCCATCAGATTCATTATCAAACGGGCGTTCCGCGCCGGCACGGTATCTCGCCGCGATATTGTTAATGCCTTTGATATCTCTGATGCCACAGCCACTCGCATCATCTCGGACACCATCACCCACAGGGAGATATCCTGGATAAGAGGCGGCAAAAGATTGTCCCCAAGATCCTGGCAAAACCGCCGGCATTCGCATCAGAAGAAGCTTTGATGCAAACTCTCAACGAAGGTGGTAGTAATTTTCTCCGCCGGGTCGGTTTGTATGAAAATGAACTACCGGTAACCTATGTCTGCTGGACAAACTCCATGCCAAGGAAGCCGGTATTCTCAACACCATCACCGAAGGCATCCGTACTGAAGGCTATATTCGGATCATCTACATCGGCATGCGTGAAAATGAGGGGCCTTCTGAGCGAGTCATTGCCCCACTGGGTCTGGAGCGCATGAATGACCAATGGCGAGTCATTGCCCAAGACACGGGAAAGCAGGGACACCCCATCCGCACATTCGTGATTTCAAGAATTCTTGAGGCAGAGAAGGAGGTACTCAAACGTCACCCGCCCGGTTTTGTTCACCAGCACCACACCGATTGTTGATACTTCCATGAAGGTCACCATGAACCCGAGATTGACTTCACTACAGAAGGAGGTCATTGCCGATGAACTCGGGATATCATCAGGAACAGTGCGCATCTCAAGAAGAACCGCCTTTGAGTTCAAACGACGTTTTTCAAATGAACCAGTCAGCCCCGGGGCCGTCTGGCCACCCCTCACTACTTGCAAGGAAGAGTGATGCATATCATCCTCATCTCCGCATGCGAAAAGAAGAGCCTGAAAAGGAGCCGCGCTGTCCTCGATAGTTATGCCGTTCGTACAGGCAACTCGACCTGGATGACCCCTATTACCCGGACGGGCTTGATGGAACTGAGGATGATGTTACGCCGCAACGCTTCGAAGAATACGGCAGTGGCCTGTTATAGGAATGATGGTCGCAAGCGAATGAAACTGCTGTGGATCGTCGGCAATAAAAGAAAATTCGGTTCGCATGGCGCCTTTCCCGTAGCATCACAGGGACGAAAACGCTCGCCACTTCCAGCTTGGGCAAAAACCGCAGCATTGTTGGCAAGCAGCGCCGGATATATGCACGATATTGGCAAGTTCGGTCAGGCCTTCCAGGATAAATTAAGGGTATCAGGCCCTAAGGCCGACGACGTCCGCCACGAGTGGCTATCGATGTTTGTCGTAAAACAGTTGGCAGCGAATAAATCCTGGTCGGATTCATGGAACACCCCAGCGAACAGATACAGCGACATCACGCCTTTTGACGGACATCTCAGGAACGCCTTTAACGTACTACTGTTCCTGATCTCGACCCACCATCGACTACCTGCATCACAACGTCCAACCAGCAGGGATCATTTCAATCCAAAAATAAGCAAGGCGGATCATGTACGTGATCCAAATCACAAGCCCACCCCCATCTGTGAACCAAAAAGAAGGAACATGGATCTCATTCACTCCCGTCTGGATAAGGTAGCTGCCATTCCAAGGAGTGATAACCTGCACTACTGGCGTGCGCTGGCCCTGTTTTCCCGTATGGCTTGATCCTAGCCGATCATTCAGTATCCGCTGAATGGGTAGGGGACGAGGATGCCGCTGCCTACGCCAATACTGACCGACAAACCGGCCAGATGAACCAGGATCTAAATTGGCATCTGAAACAGGTGGGTCATGTCGCGGGAGATATGATTTACAAAATTCTTTCCCTCGCGCCGCCCTCTCTCACCTGGAGTAGCATCGAGCGTATCCAACAACGTGCACGCGGACGTTACGCCTGGCAAGAAACTGCTGCACGCGCACTATCCACCTCCACAGGGAAACATCCCTGCCCCCATCTCATCTTCAATATGGCAAGTACGGGCTCTGGCAAGACCCGCATGAATATCCGTGCCCTTTGCGAATTATCCACCGGCAAGCCCATTCGAATAGCAACGGCGTTGAATCTGAGAACATTGACCCTGCAAACGGGCGATGCCTACGCTGAGCAGATCGGCATAGATCGGGATGAGATGGCCTGCGTCATCGGGAATCATCTAACCAAAGCACTACACGTTTACAACAAGGCCGGCGAGGCATTAGCGGATGATGATGAGAATCCGGCGTTAACCGATATTGAAGTCTCCAGCGATTTTGAGTATGTGGAGGCACCCGGATGGCTAAAGAAGTTCCTGGACAAAAAACCCAAAACCGCCAACATCATCGGGGCACCTGTACTCGTCTCCACCATCGATTTCCTAATTGAGGCAGGAGAGCCAAACCGACAGGGACACCATGTCATGGCTGCATTGCGGTTGATGACCAGCGATCTGATTCTGGATGAGATCGATGGCTATGACCCCACGGCACTGCTGGCCGTTCTTCGTCTTGTCATTATGTCCGCCTTCTTCGGGCGAAACGTCGTGACCTCCTCCGCCACACTATCAAAGCCAGTCGCTAACGCTGTTTGGCGTGCCTACCGGTGTGGAATCGAAATGCGTGGGGCACTCAATGGCGGAAAGCAGGATTTCATCACCCTTGCCTTTGATGACAAAACTGGTGCCGCCTCAACTCAATCAAGCGATCACACAGAATTTGAAAGCTTTTACAAGGAAAAAGTTGAGCGCATCCTTGAATCATTGAAGAAAGAGCAATGCTATCGAATTCCCTACTTGCAAACCATCACCGAATCGAACGAGCAAGGTTTTTTGAGTTCCATCATAAAATCTATCGGCACGTTGCATGATAATCACCATCTATGCGACCCGGAATCGGGCAAGCGAATCTCGTTTGGCTTGGTCAGAATGGCGAACATCAACCCGGCTGTCGTGGTCGCCAAACATCTGGGTGAGGAGCTGAACAACGCGAGGGTCGCCTGCTACCACTCACAGCACTTTCCGCTACTGAGATTCCATATTGAACGACGACTTGACACCTTGCTCACGCGAAAGAACGGGAATACTCATCTATTCACAGACCTGGAGATACGCCGAGTCATCGACAGTACAGCTGGAGATGACATCCAATTCATCGTTGTCGCCACCCCGGTTGAGGAGATCGGGCGGGATCACGATTTTGACTGGGCGGTTATCGAACCGTCCAGTTCACAGAGCATCGTTCAGACTGCGGGGCGGGTGAACCGTCATCGGCTAGAGTTTATCGAAAAACCCAATATCTCAATCCTTCAATTCAACTGGAAATCTATTAGCAACCGAGACAGTGACTCAAAAGCGGTATTTGAGAGGCCGGGACTAGAAAGCTCGGAGCATCTCTATGGCTCTCACGATCTGGGTCAGCTTTTCAATTGGAACTCCCTGCATAAAATTGACGCCGACATGCGCTTTGGTGATCATGCCTTTGCCAAGCAGGATGACGAAGCCATTACTGCCGCCATCGAGAGATATCTGAAATACCTGCTGTCGGAAGGATCACACGGTCATATGTGGATGTGCGGGGATCTGTATAAGCATACCTCATTGAGGAAACAAAGCCCCCGGCTCGAAATAACCCTCGAAGAGATCAATAATCCGAGGCGCATGCTTGTAAAGGAGCCTACCTCCAGGGGAGAAGGAATAAGCCGTAGGTTCGAAGTAGAAAGTGCAATTGCAAACAGTTGGCTCCATCTGGATGACCAGGAACTCCTGGATCTGGCCACAGACGCTTCAATCAACCCAAGGGAAGGAATGACGGCATCTGTTATCGGGGGGTTGAAAAAACCACCCAAACGACACCTAACCTTTGGATTTTATCGATAAGCACCAGCACCACGGTGCAGCAGATGCAATCACAGGCAATAGACCTGATCATTTTAGGACCTGAACAGTGGTACACGTACAAGGATAGAGGCGGCCCCCGTCACGCCTATGACCATGACTGGCTCATAAACGAAGGGCTAAGATCACTGTCCGGCACAAACCCCGTGATGAGGATTTTCTTCGAATCTTTCGAGAACAGAGGGGATGCAGCAAAGATAGCGGCGGGAATTGTGAATAAAAGTAGCAACTAAGACGTGATTTTACTGTTAGTGCCTGATCAATGGGGCCTCTTGACCAAAACGGGTAGTACGGGGATAGCCCAACCATAGCCTACAGTTAGTCAGAAACGGACATAACGGAATTCCTGGGACATGACTGCAATGCGACCAAATCAAAAGTTCAGGATTTGCTCGGCCTGCTGCTGCTTACAACTTTGAACTGTCACCGACCGCTGGGGAGGCAGGGTACAGCGACTCTGACTTCTGAGGGCATATTCTTGCGTAGTTCCGTTCTAGTTTTTGAATAACAGCCTGAATGCTCAAACCTGAGATGAAAACATCATCGATTATCAACAGCGAATTTATGACATTGAGTGTTTTCGACGAGATACGGTGTATCGTGAACTCGAATGTTTTCTGCGCTGTCGATCATTTTCTGGTAGCTTTCAGGCTGTTACTAAAACGTCTTAAAACGGCTTTCAGCCCCTCTCAGGGGCAATTGCCATTAAATCGATCATCTTTTTCGAGTTTGGCGAAAGCACAACCCCTCGTTCGGTGACAATGGCATCTACCAGCTCGGCCGGGGTGACATCAAACACCGGATTCCATGCCGACAAACCTTCAGCCCCCACACGTTTCCCGCCACAACAGAGCAGCTCACCGGAATCACGCGATTCGATCGGAATATCGGTCCCGGAGGCCACCGACATATCAATGGTAGAGGTGGGTGCAGCCACCATTACCTTGACTCCGTGGTGTTTCGCCGCCACCGCCAGATGATAGGTTCCGATCTTGTTGGCCACATCGCCATTGGCGGCGATACGGTCGGAGCCAACGATGATCCACCCTACCCCACCCCGTGCCATACGGCTGGCGGCAGCGCCATCGGCGAGCAGCGTTACCGGAATATCGTCGCGAATAAGCTCCCAAGCGGTAAGCCGCGACCCCTGTAGCCAGGGCCGTGTCTCATCGGCGTAGACAGTATCAATCCTGCCTGCGGCATAGGCGCTACGGATCACTCCGAGGGCGGTGCCATAGCCGCCGGTGGCAAGCGCCCCGGCGTTGCAGTGGGTGATCACCGAGGTGGTCTCCTCGATCAGTTCGGCACCCAAAGCCCCCATTGTTTTGCAGGAGGCGATATCCTCCTGGTGGATCAGCTTGGCCTCCGTCAGCAGAATAGGCTCGGGATCTCCGGCATCGAGGTGGGCAATCAGCCGCTTCATCCTCCCCAGCGCCCAGAAGAGGTTGATGGCGGTGGGCCGGGAGCAGCGAGTATCCCCAACTCTTCGCCAACATGCGCCTTCCACTCATCACCAAATCGGCTGTAACAGCGGCGGCCCGCCAACACCACACCGAATGCCGCAGTGATGCCGATAGCGGGCGCCCCGCGAACCACCATATCGCGAATGGCGTCAGCAGTGGCAGAAGCCGTCTGCAACTCTATATACTGCTCCTGTGTGGGCAGTATTCGCTGATCCAGAAGGTAGAGACGGTTGTTGACCCAGACAATAGCGTGGTCTGCATCGGCGCGAATATTGAGAGGTAGTGCTTCCATCTGATCTTATCCCGTGGCAAATTTAATACTTTATAGTTCGGAAACAGGTAAAAGCGGAACACAGAGAACCCAGAGGTGCAAAAAGATCGCAGAGAAGGGCCGGTACTTATAACTATTCCGCACACTGGTGGTGTTTAGCACTGAGTACTTATCATCAGTCAGCTGCGGAAGGCATATTTTTGGCATGGATGCCAAAATAAGCTTCATGGATGAATTTATGCGTTTCCTGGAGCAACTGACTGATGATAAGTACGGTGGTCAGTAATCTGCACCCCGCTCGTCCCTAATCCCTGTTTCCGAACAACGCTGGTTATTCTACCCATGAATGGAGAGGTCGTCTTGACTATCGATACACTGATACACGCCCGCTGGATTATTCCGGTGGTTCCAGAAGATACCGTGCTTGAATATCACGCCCTGGCGATTCAGGGCGGACGCATAGTTGAGATACTGCCAAGCGATGATGCACGGGAAAAGTATCAGCCGGAGAGGGTTCATGAACTGGATCATCATGCGCTGATTCCAGGCCTGATCAATGCCCATACCCACGCGTCGATGAGCCTGCTGCGCGGCTTGGCGGACGACCTGCCGCTGATGACCTGGCTGAACGATCACATCTGGCCTGCAGAAGGGCGTTGGGTGAGTGAAGAGTTTGTTGCCGACGGCACACGCCTGGCCGTGGCGGAGATGCTGCGTGGCGGCATCACCTGTTTCAACGATATGTACTTCTTCCCCGATGTCACCGGTATGGTCTGTGCCGCCGCTGGCATGAGGCGGTGGTGGGTATGATCCTCATCGACTTCCCTTCCGCCTGGGCCAGTGATGCCGATGAGTACCTGAGGCGTGGCCTGGAGGTACACGACAAGTTCCGCAACGACAGTCTCATCACCACCGCCTTCGCCCCCCACGCCCCCTACTCCGTCTCCGATGCTCCGCTGGAGAGAGTGCGCACGCTAACCGATGAGTTGGAGCCCTCGGTACAGGTGCATATCCATCTCCACGAGACCCGTGATGAGATCATTCAGGGGTTGGAGCACCATGGTAAGCGGCCGATACAGCGCCTCCATGACCTGGGACTGCTCTCCCCCTCCCTGATAGCGGTTCACATGACCCATCTGGAAGAGGATGAGATCACATTAATTGCGGAGAGTGGCGCCAGTGTTGTTCACTGCCCGGAATCAAACCTGAAACTCGCATCCGGTTTCTGTCCGGTGGCAAAGCTGCACAAGGCTGGAGTCAATATCGCCATCGGCACCGATGGCGCTGCCAGCAACAACGATCTGGACATGTTCAGCGAAATGCACACTGCGGCACTTCTTGCAAAAGGTGTTGCCGATGACGCCGCCGCCATACCCGCCGCCACCGCACTGCGGATGGCTACGCTCAACGGCGCTATAGCCCTTGGTATTGACGATGAGACAGGTTCTCTCGAACCCGGCAAAGCGGCGGATATTACTGCTGTGAATCTTGGAAGCCTTGAGACCCAGCCCGTCTACCATCCGGTATCACAGCTGGTCTACGCTACCGGCCGCGACAAAGTTTCCGATGTCTGGGTAGCCGGTAAGCAGGTGGTTAATAGCGGTGAGCTCACCACGCTCGATAGCCGGGAGATTGCTGTGCGAACCCGGGAGTGGTACGAAAAGATCAAGGAGGATTAAAAAATCCCTGATTACCCTCGATGCCGCTATCGTTGACGACCTACTCTGCGTCTCTTACTCAGGTATAATCACCCTTTTTATACAAACTGGAATGGTTGCGACATGAGTGAACAGACTCTCAATGTGGATCAGGCGGAGATCAGCAAGTTCGAGGAACTGGCTTCTCGCTGGTGGGATCCGCACAGTGAGTTCAAGCCGCTGCACGATATCAACCCACTGCGGCTGGAATACATTGACGACATAGCCGGGCTAAAGGGCAAGCGAGTGCTCGATGTGGGCTGTGGCGGCGGCATTCTCTCCGAAAGCATGGCAGCCGCCGGTGCCAAGGTGACCGGAATTGATATGGGTGAAGCGCCTCTACAGGTGGCAGGGCTGCACCTGCTGGAATCCGGACTTGAGGTCGACTACCGGAGGATACCCGTTGAGCAGTTGGCGGATGAGCAGCCGGAGTCCTTCGATATCGTCACCTGCATGGAGATGCTGGAGCATGTACCGGCCCCCGCCTCTATCGTTGAAGCGTGCAGCCGCCTGTGCAGGCCGGGAGGCAATCTCTTCTTCTCCACCCTCAACCGAAATCCGAAATCCTATCTTTTCGCCATCATCGGTGCCGAGTACCTGCTACGCATGTTGCCGAAGGGAACCCACGACTTCTCAAGGTTTATTCGTCCCTCGGAACTGGATGGATGGATCCGCGCCGCAGGCCTGCAGAGCAATGATATGAAAGGGTTGGTCTACAATCCCCTGACCGGCAAATATCGGCTGGATCCCAGGGATGTCGATGTCAACTATATGGTGAGCTGTAGCAAAGATGGCTGAGCAGCCAAGGCTTCACGAGCGAGTGATCCGTCTGGTTCTGTTTGATCTGGACGGCACCTTTGCTGATACCGCCCCGGATCTTGCCTATGCCCTCAATCAGACACTGAAAAAGCACGGCCGGGATGAGTTGCCGTTTGATGAAATACGCCCCCACGTTTCGCACGGTGGTATTGCCCTGATCCGGGCGGGCTTTGGTATCAACCCGGATCAGCCCCGATTCGAGGAGTACCGACAGGATCTTCTTACAGTCTATAAAAAGAATATCAGCCGCGAGACCCGTCTCTTTCCCGGTATGGATCAGGTGTTGGCCCAATTTGAATCACTGCAGCTGCCCTGGGGAATCGTCACCAACAAGCCGGACTGGCTCACCGATCCCCTGATGGAGGAGATGGGACTGACCCGACGCGCCGCCTGTATCGTCAGCGGTAACACCACCGCCAACAGCAAGCCTCATCCAGAGCCGATTCTATACGCCTGCCGGCTGGTGGGATGCAGCCCCAAGAGTGCCTCTATATTGGTGATGCCGAGCGTGATATCGAAGCGGGTCGTAGTGCCGGCACCGCCACGATGACCGCCCTCTTTGGCTATCTCGATGATGGCGACCATCCTGATCAGTGGGGAGCGGACAGTGAAATCAACCACCCCGTGGAAATTCTGCAACAGATGGGACTGCCCACCCCGGTACTGCTGTAGAGCAATAGTCAGAGCCCGGAGGCGCTGATACCGTTCTACCTCTGGCTCATGGAGCCGGACAGCCTGGGTACCACTGGGCACGCCCTCATCCCGGGAATCGCTGATTAAATCGCAACTATTCAGCACAATACTGAACACCGTACTCATTACCAGGCAGTAGCTCCAGGAATCGCATAAATTCATCCATGAAGCTTGCTTTGGCATCCCTGCCAAAGATATTCCTTCCGCAACTGCCTGATAATGAGTACTCAGTGCTGAGTGAACGAGGTGCTCTGAATAGCTACATTAAATCAAGAACAATACTCTCACCCTATAACTATTAAGTATATCGGGGTCGGAGTCGATTGCGGCAAGAAACGGTAAATTTCCCTACCATATTCAACGCAATCGACTCCGCCCCCTGGCAACGAGAGACGCAGCATCTGCATAGACAATCCAGCCGATAGTCTGCAACTGGTGCATAGCGGCAGCCGGGCGGCAATAAATGGCCGCTGTTTGCCGAAAATGCCTGTCATATTCTTGTCATCTGAAAAAATACAATACGCAACATATTGAATAATATAATAAATATGCTTATTGGAATAGGTATTGCTTAACTCTGTCTAGTGAAGTGAACAATGGAAGCGCTGAAAATGACTACACAGAATCTAAGCACAACCGACAGATACGATTCGGTGATAACACACCCAGCCCACCCGGCGCTCAATAAAGCGACCAAGAACCGGTTTGCCTCCCGGGTTCTGGAGCTCACCGGGGTACTTCAAACGACTCTTGAGACCCATGAATTGTTAGCTATCTTCGCAAAAGAGATCCAGCTAGTGGTTCCTTATGGAGGCCTCAGTTACGAATTTCCCGGCCTGCATATTGAGGTCAACATCGGTGTAGAGTCTACTCACAGCTGTGCCTATCAACTGGTTGTGCTGGAAGATCATCTTGGCAATATGAAATTTACCCGCAATGAACCATTTCAAGAGGAGGAACTGGAAAGTATTGAGTGTTTGCTGGCTGGCCTGCTCTATCCTCTACGCAACTCCCTGCTCTATCAGCGGGCTGTTGATTCGGCCACCACCGACCCCCTGACCGGGATAAAAAACCGCGCCGCCATGAATGACACCATCAAGCGTGAGATTGGTTTGCTCAACGCCACCAATCCCCTTTGTCCTGTATTATTCTCGATATCGATAACTTCAAAAGAGTCAACGACACACACGGTCACCTCTACGGTGACCAGGCACTGAGAGCCGTCGCCGAGTGCACCGAACAGACCATTCGAGAGAGCGATATGGTGTTCCGCTATGGCGGTGAGGAGTTTGTTGTTGTCCTCACTGATACCGAGACCGATGGAGCAGAGTTACTTGCAGAGAGAATTCGTACCAATATTTCACGGCTGAATCCTATACCAGAGAAAAATCTGAGACTGACTGTCAGCCTAGGCGTCACCATGTTGCGTAATGCAGATAACGGCAACCTCTTTTTTCAACGGCTGGATAAGGCGCTGTATCAGGCCAAAAACAGTGGTAGAAATCGGGTTGTTGTTGACTGAAGCCTGAACTTTTTTTGACGCCACCGCAGAGCCGCCTGTTGTTAGCGCTGCCCCCGAAGCGCGCATATTTGCCGCACCCTGCAATAGCGAAAAACCGGCCCTCAGGCCGGTCATGTTGCCACGAGGATCAGAACTCAACCCGGCGTTCCCCCGGCCCATTTGGG
>MOXF01000027.1_pt1 | contig 16592 bp, 22 predicted proteins | sample 1471201 | NCBI WGS metagenome assembly MOXF01 (sample SAMN05358035, study PRJNA327811) | mollusc metagenome | isolation source: Phylotype B (NB1) bacterial symbionts from gill | host: Thyasira cf. gouldii | place: Canada: Bonne Bay, Newfoundland | collected 2010-08
CGAGATCATAGGGAGTTTATCGATCAACCGGTGCGAACGTAGTTCAAGCGGAATGTTTGTTAGGCTGGCATTTGCTGTTATCGTTCATGTAGATGCTGATATTCTCATAATTGATGAGGCGTTGGCAGTAGGCGATACCTTCTTTGTTCAGAAGTGTATGCGTTTTCTGCGAAAATTCATGGAATATGGGACGGTGATATTTGTAAGTCATGACACTGGCGCGATAGCCAATTTGTGCCACACTGTGGCGTGTCTAAATAATGGTACATTAGAGAAAATAGGGGACCCAAAAAAGTAATCGAGTATTACTTGGAAAAACAATACGGAGCTAAGCAAGATGTTGGCATTAACCAATCAAGTAAGGTGGAATATAAAGGTGAAAAGTTAAAAATACCAGTCAGAGATATGCGGTTGGGTTTAGTAAACAAAAGTAAATTCAGAAACGACATTGAGTTATTTTTCTTTAACCCGGAAGAGCATGGTTTTGGAAAAGGGTGTGCGGAGATTAACGATGTAAAAATATTGGATAGATCCGGTAACCCATTGTCATGGGTGGTTGGTGGAGAGCCTGTAAAGCTGGTGGTTCAATGCTACGCCAAGCGAACAATATTTAGCCCCATAGTTGGTTTTATGGTAAAGGATCGTCTCGGGCAGATAATTTTTGCAGATAATACGTTTATTACTTACATTGAGAAGCCACTAACTATTCCATCCAGGAATGAATTTCAGGCTTGCTTTGACTTCCATATGCCAATAATGCCTCTCGGTAATTACTCTATTTCTGTTGCTGTAGCCGAAGGCACCCAACTGGAACATACTCAGCATCATTGGGTTCATGATGCATTGGCTTTTAAGGTTCACTCATCGAGTGTATGCCATGGATTAATTGGGGTGCCAATGGGGAAAATTGAGATTAGAAGATCATGAATATGATAAAAAATTGCCCCATATGTGGTGGTTGTGATTTCTCGTATAGAGAAGTTCTCTGGGAAGAATTGGTAATTGATTGGCAGTTATCTTCATTTGAAGCTGATTACATTAATCGACAGCAAGGTTTTTACTGTGCCGGATGTGCTAATAACCTTAGATCTATGGCGCTTGCCGATGCAATTTTAAGTCTCTACTGTTATTCCGGTACGTTGGAAACATTTGTGAAGTCTGATTTTGCTAAGACACTTAATGTGCTGGAAATCAATGAGGCTGGAGCAATGACTCCCATATTACAAGAGTTACCATATCATCAGGTAGCCTGTTATCCAGAATACGATATAACTAGTCTTCCTTTTAAGCCCCAAACTTTTGATCTTGTCCTGCATTCAGATACATTAGAGCATATACAAAATCCTGTATCAGGGCTTTCTGAATGTCGTCGAATATTAGTGCCAACAGGACGCTGTCTGTTTACTGTCCCAATAGTAATAGGACGTTTGACTCGTTCACGTGAAGGCCTAAAAGAAAGTTACCATGGGGTTTCTGGACAGAGGAAACAGGACCTCCTAGTGCATACGGAATTTGGTGCAGATATTTGGAAAATTGCCTTTGAGGCTGGTTTCACAAGCGTGCGAACCCATTGTCTAGAATATCCGTCCGCATTCGCTATCGAGGCTTCATGTGAATAATGTGTGATCTGAATAATAATATGAGCCCAGAGATTATTACTTTTACTGGTGAGCGGTACATGCCAGGTATTGTTGGTGACATCGAGCTGGAGCATCTCCATCGATATATTTTGGTATCTAAAACCGTTGCTGGAAAGTGTGTGCTCGATATCGCTTGTGGCGAAGGTTATGGAAGTTCGCTGCTGGCGAAGACTGCGAAAAAGGTCTTTGGAGTTGATATTTCTAGGGATGCTGTGACACATGCACAGTCTAAGTATCAAGTAGAAAATATAGAATTTCGTATTGGTTCGTGCGCGTCTATCCCGCTAGAAGATTCTTGCATTGATTTTGTTGTGAGCTTTGAAACAGTAGAGCACCACAGCGAGCATGATGCCATGATGCAGGAAATCAAGAGAGTGTTACGGCCTAATGGCGTGGTCATTATATCTAGTCCTGACAAGTTGGAGTATTCAGATAAGCCAGGCTATAGCAATCCATATCATGTCAAAGAGTTATATCGTGAACAATTCAAAAAACTTATAGGTTCGTATTTTAATAGACATGTCATATACGGACAAAAAATAGCTTATGGCTCAGTGATATTTTGTGAAAATTCTAATCACCGAACAGAAAGCCACGAAATAACTGGCGATACCATATCCACTACGAGCGGGATATCACATCCGATTTTCCTGATCGCAGTAGCTTCTGATTCAGACCTCCCTGTTCTAAATGGCGGAATATTTGAGCAACCAGTAGAAGAGTCTGAAGTGGTTAAGCGATGGAAGGCCGAAGTTGATGGTCGTGACGTTTGTATTTCTAAACTTGAGTATGAAATTAATCGTGTTAAAAATACTGTCTCCTGGCGTCTTACTGCACCGTTACGAGTTGCCTGGAACGTGTATCGAAAAATGGTTAGAAAACAAGGCTGAGGAGAAGCTAATGGTAACTGAGTCTTCAATGGCAGCGACGTACTAGTCGCTGGCGTGATAAATAGTATCTGTTGATACGGTTTTACCGATCTTTAACCAGAAACATAAGGAAATATCAGTACTGTAAGGAAACATATCTCCGCGTGACTTTTTTATAAAACCACAGGGAGTTCTATAGCATGGAGAATAACCTTTGACAAATTGCTCCACTAAGCTTTTTAGGATGCTAGGTACATTTTTAACGGCTATTCCACGTCCGGTAAAACGAGTGATTTATAAGTTAGCAGGCATTGTGCAGCGAACACAGTTAATTGGCTTTATTTTCCCAAAATCAAATGTACTGGGTGATTTTGGCTCGTTTAAGGCTGAACTCAAGACGGTTCTGATCGTAAGCCATGAAGGATCGAGGACCGGGGCTCCAATCCTGAGCTATAATCTGTCAATAGCTCTGCTAAAAAGGTATAACGTGGTTGTCCTTTTTCTCGGTTCCGGTTCATTGCTGAATGCTTGCCATGCAGCAGGTGCAATAGTAGTAGGACCGGTTATATCTCGGGGGTCGGCCTTATTCTCCGGCTTGGCCATCAAACAGATTATTGATGCTGTGCAAATTGAGTTTGCACTGGTTAATAGTATCGAATCACGAAGCGTACTCCCGGAATTGGCGAAGCACAATGTTCCAACAGTTAGTCTAATTCATGAGTTTGCAGCCTATACTAGACCGCACAGGGCATTTCGTAAAACCGTATTTTGGTCTGGACAAACCGTGTTTTCATCACGGATAACCCGTGACAATATGATTGAGGAATATCCGGACTTGGATGTGCGGGCATATCCGGTGATTCCGCAAGGACGATGTGTTTTGCCTCAACGGCATGACTTAGAAAAGCAAGAAATCACTGAAGAAATTCTCGCCATTCAGAGATCCATGAGGCCAAAAGACTTTGCAGATGAAGGAATTGTCATCATCGGTGCTGGCTTTGTGCAATACCGAAAAGGAGTAGATCTATTTATTGAGTGCGCTTCCCGTATTCTGCTACAAAGTCCCGATTTGCCCTTCCGTTTTATATGGATCGGAAAGGGCTACGACCCGAACGACGATGTGTTGTATTCAGTTTATTTGGCTGATCAGATTCGTCGTGCAGGCCTAGAGAATCACGTTCATTTTATGGATGAAGTTACCAGTCTCGAAACAGTCTATGCGACAGCAGATATTTTGCTCCTAAGCTCTCGTCTGGATCCACTACCCAATGTCTCCATTGATGCGTTGGCAAGCGGACTACCGGTTGTCTGCTTTGACAAGACGACAGGAATTGTAGACATATTGAGTGAGTATGGACTGGTTGATGTCTGCGTGCTTCATACTTGGATACGGAAGACATGGCAAACAAGGTATTTGCTCTTACACAATCGAAAAAATTGAGGGTGCAAGTTGCTTTACGAGGTAAAGAGATTGTTGCCCAAGTGTTTGACATGACCAAGTATATCGCCAGGATCGAGCAGATAGCGCTGAGGGAGGGTGAGCGCTTACAGCAAGCAGATTTGGACATTGATACGATCGTGAAATCTGATCTTCTCAGACTAGATTACTACAACTCCCCCCAGTGGCAGCGACAAAGCCGAGATGATTCTATCAGGCGTTACGTGCGCTCCTGGGCGAACGGTGTAGAACGGCGCAAGCTGTTCCCTGCGTTTCATCCGGCATTTACCTTGAGCAGCATGGTGTTCAGTCTGTGGGTGATGATCCACTGGCTGACTATTTAAGGGTGGGGCAACCACGGGGGCCATGGAATTTCGAGCTAATCACCCCAGCAGATGAGGTGAAACCTCTTCCATCAAAGCTTCGCATTGGGTTACATATTCACGCGTACTATCCAGATCTATTCCCCGGATTACTAAGCCGACTCATGCAGAACCACATTCGCCCTGATTTGTTCATCAGTGTGCCGAACGAAGCTGTTCGTCAGGCGGTAAGCGCACACCTTGGCACTTATGATAAAGGACTGGTTGATATTCGTGTTGTACCTAATTGTGGGCGCGATATTGGCCCATTTCTGACGGAGTTTGGCGAGATGTTGCGTAATTACGATTTGATCGGACATCTGCATACGAAAAAAACTGCCGGTATGAAGGATGTATCGATCGGTATGGACTGGTACCAGTTTCTTTTGGAAAATTTGCTCGGAGGCGATCGCCCATGGCCGATATAATTTTAGGTAAGATGGCAGAAGATCACAATGTCATGATGGTATTTCCGGATGACCCATTCATAGTGGGTTGGGGCAAAAATTTTAGTTTTGGGGAAAAATTATTATCTGACATGGCAATAAAGTATCATGATCAGGAGCTATGTTTTCCGATTGGAACAATGTTTTGGGCAAGACCTAGAGGATTGAAAGCGCTTTTTAAGTTGAATCTGAATTGGGAAGATTATCCAGAAGAACCATTGCCTTATGATGGATCGTTACTGCATGCCATTGAACGGTTGTTTGGTGTGGTTGCTGTATCTAGTGGCGGCTCAATCTTGCTTACGCATGTGCCAGGTAGAACTCGATAGTATGAAAAACAGTTTGATGATATAGCTAAACTATCATGGGTCTGGAGGTCAGCTTCACCATGATCGTATATTTATGATCCATAAGAAACATGGGTGTTCATTGTGATGTTGCATCTTGCCCTCATGAGATTGTTGCAGCAACCACTACAGGTATTCTTGAGTGCGCTGGCTAGTCATACCCCTGTGGTGATTTCTGATGTGGATGGCATAGCAGAATTAGTGGAGAATGGCTTCCTGTTTCAGTATGGCAGCACAGATGATATGGAAAGGATTTTGCGTAGATTAACACTTAACCAGGCGGCCTCTCGAGCTGTGAGCGTAAAGATAAAGTACCTGTGTTCGACAAGAAAGATGACAGAAGATATAGTTTACCTCTATGAGTCGGTTTTGGGGGGCTAAATGACTGATTACAGCTTGGGTTGTAACCTCCCAGTTGAAGACTGGGTATGGTTAAATCGCCATGGCGTCTTTGATGATCTTTCCTTGCGTAAGTATGTAGCCCCTTTTCCGCCTGCTAGCTTGATGCATAATGTCTCAGGGTTGAGCAGTGAAGAGGATTTCGCCAAGCATGGTACTGATATCTATCTCGCATTATCTCGCGCAGCACAGAAGCCATTGTCTGACTGTGGAGCCATACTTGATTTTGGCTGTGGAGTTGGGCGTTTGGCGCGTATGTTTAAAGGGCACGCGCATAAAGTTTGTGGCTGTGACATAGACTCGAGGCACGTAGCATGGATGAAGAAAAATCTTGGACACATACAAGCGGAGCTAACTTACGTCAATCCGCCTTTGCCTTACACCGATGAGGAATTTGATGCCACCATTTCAATTTCTGTTTTCACCCACCTAAATGAGGAAAGTCAGTTTAAGTTCCTCGCTGAGTTGCATCGTATATGTAGACCAGAGGGGAATCTCTTCCTGACGGTTCATGGTGAATGTGCACTTGATCGTGCGGTTCGTGAGCAGCCCATCCGCGATATGATATCTGTGGCGGAAGAGCCATTTCAGGAAGCATGCAAAGCATTTGCTAAGGGTGAACATGCATTTATTCTTCAGAACGGACATCTGACAACAAATACAGCGCGGCGTTTTTCTCTGCGTGGTTTATTCCGTCGCAAAATCATCTCGGATGAGTTTGAGTACGGCATCACGTTTATTCCAGAATCATATCTGCGTAAACATTGGCTCCGCTGGTTCGATATTGTGGAATTTCTGCCTGGAGCCATACACTCGTTTCAGGATATTGTGGTGTTGAGCCCAAAGAAATAGTGAACCTAGCAAAGGCCATAGCAGTCCTAGCAAAAAAATACGAACCAGTGCGCATTCTCCTCACCGTTCATCAATTTTTACCCGACCATACCACTGGCACGGAGGTACTGACATTCCAGGCCGCCAGGGAACTCGAGAGACGTGGTCATGAGGTCAGGATAGTCACTGGTTACCCTATGAAACAAGCCCCTGCATCAAGCAAGCGCTTTGATCAATATGAATATCAGGGGCTGCGGGTCGAGCGTTACTATCACCACGAGGGTACAGCAATAGGCCGGCAGTCAAACATCGCCGAACTGGAGTACGATAACCATCTATTCTCAGACTGGCTACGTCAATACTTGGGTGAATGGCGGCCAGACATTGTCCATTTTTTTCATCTAAAAATTTGTCGGCGACTTCCATCGATATATGTCGTGACATCGGCATACCGATGGTGCTTACGCCAACTGATTTCTGGCTGATCTGCCTACTAACCAGCTTTTGTTGCCCGATGGCTCACTTTGCGATGGTCCAGATAGCCAAGGTGTGAATTGCTTGCGTCACGCCGTCACGAATACAGAGTCATCAGCTGTCAGTCAATTTTTTGAGCGAGTGCCGGACTCATGGATTGCAAGTGCTATTCGCATATCCAGTTTCCCCATTTTGTCCTCGCGTCCACCGTTCTCATGGGCCTGTGCCCTTGCCAGGCGCACGGAGTTTCTCCGCTGGCGCGTGCGTGGATTGGATTGCATACTTGCCCCCGCACGCTTTATGAAGAATGTGCTTGTCACTAATGGAATGCTTCCGAAGAAGCTGGTGTACTAGTCGGTTCGGGATCGATTTGACCGGCTTCGATTCCCCCCCCACCCCGCGCGGGGCTGCGGATACTCTTCGTGTAGGTTTCATTGGTTCGCTATTGCACCACAAAGGGGCTCATATCCTTCTCGATGCCGTTCGGCGCATCCCTATTGAAACCCCGCTCGAAGTTCAGGTGTACGGCAATCCGTCTGTATCTCCTGAGTATGTAAAAAAACTAGTTGAACTTGCCGGTGGTGATCCACGCATTCATTTTTGCGGGACTTTTCCGAATGAAGCCATAGGTGAAGTTTTCGCAAACATTGATGTATTTGTCGTACCATCTTTGTGGTATGAGAATACTCCTTTGGTGATGTATTCCGCCCAAGCAGCGTGCTGTCCAATTGTAGCTTCAGATCTTGGGGGGATGTCTGAAGTGATACGAGGCGGGATTGATGGATTGCTTTTTCCACCAGCTGATAGTGAAGCTTTGGCTTCTATCCTGGAAAAGCTTTGCGTGAACAGGGAAATGGTTAACATGTTGGCAGAAAATTCGCCTCGGCCGAAGTCCATCTCAGAATATGGCGGTGAACTGGAATCAACTTACCAAGGAATTGTCACACCAGGGGAGACTGCTTCATGAAGTGTTTAGTATTGGGAGGAGGGGGGTTTCTAGCTCTCATTTATGCGATGCGCTTCTGAAGAAGGGACATGAAGTGCGTATTTTTGATCGCCCGAACTTGCAGCGTTTTCGCCGTTTTGAAGCCCATGAGGAGGTAGAGTGGCTAGAGGGTGATTTCGTGAATCCTCACCATCTGGAGGAGGCTGCGTCAGGTTGTGGCGTTGTTTATCATCTCGTCTCCACGACCCTGCCTCGTTCCTCCAACGAGAATCCGGTATACGATGTAGAAACCAATGTTGCAGGCACCTTGCATCTGCTCGGACATCGCGCGGGCCAAGGGAAGTCAGGAAGATAATATTCGTCTCATCAGGGGGGACGGTCTATGGTGTTCCTCAATCGATACCAATCAAGGAATCACAGTCGACGGAACCTACCTGCTCATATGGTATTTCCAAGTTGGCTATCGAGAAATATTTGGCGCTGTATAAGCTTTTATATGGCTTGGATTATTGTGTGCTGCGATTTTCCAATCCGTATGGTGAGCGGCAACGCATCTCTGCGGCTCAAGGGGCAGCTGTTGTATTCTTATATAAGGCGCTACACAATGAGACGATTGAAATATGGGGTGATGGCTCTGTCGTGCGCGATTACTTCTATGTTAGCGATGCCACATCGGCCTTGTGAAAGCCATGACCTATGACGGCAATTGTCCGATTTTCAATATTGGCAGTGGCTCCGGTCTAAGTCTGAACGGTATTTTGATCGCCATTGAGGAGTTGCTCGGACATCCTGTGAAGCGAACCTACCTTGCGCCGCGCACTTTTGATGTACCGGAAAATGTGCTGGACATCTCCCTGGCCGCCCAGTTGCTCAATTGGCATCCGAAAGTATCTTTTCCCGATGGGTTGGCTCGAATGAAGAAGTGGATGAATGGGAATGTGTTCTAAATCCACAAAACAAGCCTTGCCTGCCATATCAGTGGCTCTATGCACTTACAATGGAGCAGGCTTTCTTGAAGGGCAGTTGAACAGCCTTTCTACTCAGAGTTGTCTGCCCACCGAATTGGTGGCCAGTGATGATCTGTCTGATGATGGCACACTCCATATTTTGGGAGAATTTTCAGGTCAGGTACCGTTCCCTGTCAGGCTTAGCCAGAATGCAATGCGGCGTGGTATCAGCGGGAATTTTGAGCAGGCCATTCGGCTTTGTTCAGGAGACTTCATCGCACTTTGCGACCAAGACGATGTGTGGCTTCTGGAGAAGCTTGCCTGCTTCGAAAAGGAATTTGCTACTGGTGCCGACTGGGTTTGCTGTGATGCCAAGGTTGTCGACGCCGAATTGGCCCCCCTTGGGTATACTCTGTGGCAACGGGTGAAGTTTAATGCACAGGAGCGTAAGCGGGCTGGAGAAGGACGTTTTCTTGAGGTGTTGCTGAAGCACTATGTTGTAGCTGGGGCAACCCTGGCTTTTCGCGCTGATCTACGGGATATCTTACTACCCATTCCACCCAATTGGCATTACGATGCTTGGCTGGCTGCACTCCTTTCCGCCACTTCAAAGGGTGTGGTATTGGATATCCCATTGCAGCAATACCGACAACATAATACCAACGTGATCGGTGGGACCAAGCGTGGGCTATTGAGTGAGGCGCAGGCGGCTCTTTCATTGAACCGTAACTGTTATTACCGGAAAGAGGTGGCTCGTTGGTCACAATTGGCCGAAAGACTAATGACTGTGAATGCACCAGCCCATTCCCAAGCTCTTCTGGCAGCTAAAATTGACCATTTGAAGCGCCGAGCTGCGCTCCCACAGATGCGTTTAGCACGCTTCCCAAAGGTTGTCCGTGAGATTGCTCAAGGCAATTATGGGCGTTTTTCACGCAACTGGGGGAGTATTGTCATTGATCTTCTAGGGAAATGAAAAAGGGTAGAGTGAGTCGACTGTGTAAAGCATGCTGCACATATATTGAATTAATCCTCTCGGTTCTCTTTTTATTGTGTTGTATCTCCTTTGTAATTATTGCCCGGGCATAAACGGTTGTTTTTATCAGGCCAGTATTTTTTGCTCAAGATTTTGTACTGACCAAACTTGATAAATGCAGATACCAGCAGCCACTCGGGCATTGCTAACGTATTAACGTTTTCTTCACTACATATAAATCTTGGTGTTCCCACCAGTCTGCCTCGACCATTAACAGTATATTTTGATGCAAAATATTCTTAACAGCTATCTTGACATATTCCGGCGTCACGATCGTATTACCATAATCTGCTACATCTAAATCTTTTTGCTCACTACTAGGACTAAACCACATCCCGCTTTCAGGAATCACTGGATTTCCAAAGTACTTCCTGCTACTGGTCATCCCATGAGTGGTAAATATCAAATACCCGCCTGGCTTTAATGCATCAAAAAGAGTTTTTAGCCAAAGACCCCAAGTATTATCCGGCATATGGGAAAAGAAGCTTAAAGCAAAAACAACGTCGAATTGATTGTGTACGATCTTGAGATCCGTAGGGTTACTTGCAGAGAGTATCGTTTTAACACCCATCGCAGAATGGATGAAAGAGCATGCTTCCTCATGTATGTCGCATGAAACTATAGCTAGCGGTGCTAACTCCCTAATTATGTGCCTTGTAACACAACCGTATCCCGAAGCAAACTCAAGGAGAGAGAGATCTGATGAGCGCTCATACCTAACTCTGTAAAAAGCAAATGTTCGAGTTTCTTTGCTGACCTTGCCCCATCTTGAAAATAGTACGCCACAGCCAGATCAGGAGTCTTGAAATTTGGATGTTCGACAACAAACTGGAATATCCTGTCACCAGGATGTATATCAGAAACCACACCTGTTTCATCTGCATATTGTTGAATGTCAGCCCGTAATTGCCGATGCTCGACAAAAAAACGTACGAAAAAACGCCTTGTTTTTCGCCAAAATTCACCAGCCCCCTCCTTGCGAAGCACCTTTGCGGCACTGCGAAAAACGGCGAGCCATTTACCTTCAGCCGCAACCTGAGCGGACATACGTCGAAAGATGGAGGTTAAGACAAACAATTTATTCTTCACATTAAGGTTATAAATATCAGAGTTAGAGATACAATCCTAACTATTGCGCATGATCGAAAAAACAGTAGTACAACACATATTCAAGCGCTGTGCTGTTTGAATTCGGCGACTACCCTGTCGAGAAAGTCAAGAGCCTCATCCAACCAGTGGATATCGTGATTTCTATTTCTGACCAATCGTACTGTTTGAATATACTGTGCAAGGCGGTGCCTCTTTACTCGCGTTATTGGCTCAAGTGATGTGATGTTATTCTTTTAAATCAATAGATTGAATTAAAAGAATGCATCATTCCATCGGCGTTTTCACTAACTTTCCCCGTGATTTATTCATTTACTTCAAGATGTTGACGTTTAAGGGTGGATACTAATTGTTGTTACTTAATCTCCGGCAGGCCATGTTTGAAGAGCATTCCTAACTTGTAGGGAAAAGGTTGAAAAACGGCAAGCATGAAGTCAGGCTGCAGTTGCGTGAGTCCTGGTATTTATGGCGAAGAGTGAGTAGTTTGCTGCGTTCCCGCCAGAGAGAGATCAAGACAGGGGTGTAAATCTCGCGTAAAATCTCCGCATTCCGCTTCATGAGACATAGCAATATCCCTTCCAATGCCAAGAATAGCAGGTGTAAAGGCAGAATGAAGTACAAAACTGGAGCCGGATAGCACAGGAACATGACATAACTCTTATTGCGTTCGGATAAGGCTCGTCGTGTCTGTGTAGTGGATAACCGCCCTTTTTTGACCTTTCCACCGCCAAAGCTTGTTCCGACTTTGTGTTTGTAACCTGATTTACCATGAACCTGTACAGGATAACCAGCCAGCCGGGCCCGGCAGCATAAATATAGATCCTCACCGATGGAACCGAACCAGTCGGGAAAGCCGCCCAATTCGTCCCACAGCGTCTTGGGAATCCACAGACAGGCCCCCATCACCATGCCGACATCACTTCGCAGCGGATCCTTGTTAGGCACGGGATTGAGAAAAGGATCAAGCAGACTACCGATATCAAGCAGTTCACCGCGGTCGAAATTGTACTGTGGCAGACCGAGGATAGCGGGGCGCCCGATCTTAATGGCAGCACTATGTAGAGTAATCAGGGCATCTGGATACAGGGCGGCGTCGTTATTTAGCAGTAGCAGATATTTTCCGCGTGCTATTGCAGCCATTCGATTGTTAGCGATACAGAACCCAACATTTTTCTCACTCTCAATGAGCTGAGCATCCGGATAAATATCCCTGATGTGAGCAACCGATCCGTCTGTCGATGCGTCGTCATGTACGATGATTTCTATTTCCGGGCCATTTATTTGCAGAAGAATAGATTGAATACACTCGTCAATGACAGTCATGCCGTTGTAGTTGGCTATACAGATGGAAATAATAGGTCTTTGGCTCATGATTGGTTTTTCAGTCATTTCCAAGTGGCGAGAATACCCTGTTCGATTGTGAATTGTACCCGCCACGTGTAGTGGCTAAGGAAGGTCGAATTGTCCATTATCAGGATGCATACAGTTCTTTATAAAGGACTGCATATCGGGCAACACAGTCATCCCAGTTGCCGATGTTCTGCTTGATCCAGCGACGCGCGGCCTCGCCGGTGGCATGGTTATTTTTCATGTCATCGAGAGTGTTTAGTGCCGGTGCCAACTCTTTACGGCTGTTTATCAGCCAGCCGGTTTCTCTATGGCGGATAAAGTCCCGATGGGCCGGGAGATTGGAGGCTATAACCGGCAGGCCCGCCGCCATGGCTTCGAGCATTACCTGGGGGCGGCCTTCGTCGTGGCAACTGAGGGTTATCAATCCACTGGCCTTGGGGAACCAGGTTTCCTGCAATTCAGCTGCATGGGTGGGACCATGCCAGGTCACCCATGTTGGTAAGTTAACTTGTTCCTGCATGGGGCCAAACAGATGCAGCCTACGTTTTTCAAACAAGCCTTCACCCCAGGTAAATAGGTCACCAATTTTGTTGCGGGTGATGCGGGTAATAGCCAACCAACAGCCGGGTTCCGCATCTGCGCGATCTATTGTAAACCAGCGCTGATCTACGCCGAAAGGGATAGTTGTTATTTTGGCTATATCTCCGAATGATTCCTCCAGTTTTGGTACCATCCAGCAGCATTTGGGGCCAATATTGTGGGACGCTGACGAAGTACAGCGCGAAGCATGGGGATCATTCCTGGTTTGTCCAGGAGCCCATAGTCACTGCCTAAAACTGTTATCAGGGCAGGAGTGTTGGTACTCCAGAGTGGCAGCGCATTCTGCAGCCAGTTGACATGTGTGAGATCAGGAGGCTCGCGGCGGTAGGCGCGATAGAGGCGGGCCAGTAGACCTGCCGCAAGTTTCAGGCCAGTGATTTTGTTGCTACGTAATTGATGGGCAATACCTCCCTGTGACAGCAGACCCTGCAGCCATTTCTTATCAGCGGGTGTTGTGGCATCTGTTACGGTATTAGGGTGTTCTCCCGGAGGCGCCCATAGCGAAAGAGCCAGGTCTTGTCTGTCAGCCATTGATTGGGCCATATCGGCGATAAAGCGACCTCTCCAGTCTTCCGCATTTGCGGGGTAGGAGGTGCTGACCATAAGAATTCGTTTTCGTTCCACCATGGGGGATGCTAACGCCTTGAGTCCTTGTAAAGCAATGCTGTTATTTGTAGCAAGATGATCCTGGTGAGCTTGAAGCTCTATTGCTACTTTATCGCCGGAGTTGCCATATCTTTATTGAGCTGGGTTCGCAAATGCTCTATCTCTACATCAATATCCCAGGCGCGGCCAACTCCCCGCAAGGACGTTGGGCGTGGCATGAGCGCTACATGGTCAAGCCATGACAGAGCCAGTTCATAATAACTGTGTGTACCAAGTAGCCCTACTTGCTCTAGACCGGTTTGAATGTTTGATCGGTATCTTAGGGACTGACCAAATGATTCAACGGCTTTTTCTGGTTGTCTGTCAAGGAGTAGAGCAAGTCCACGAATATGCATGAGCTGTCCATAGCCGTCACGATCCCTACGGCTGTTCGGATGGTTTGCCAGGATAGCTATCAGGGTCGATGCCTCCGTGGTTGAAAGACCATTGCACTTCCCTGAGGCGGCGATGCCAAGTATATTTTTAAGGAGAGGATAACTTTTTTTGCTTATCGGAAAACGTGATAACTGCTCCTCAAAGCGGATCAGGCGATCTGATTTAATTGGGGTGAATTTGCACTCCTCGTATAGGGCGTGAAGATAATAGTGGCTATTTTCAGGCGTGCGTTGAATAGCGTCTTCCAGAACTTGAAGGCCCAGGTCTGGTCGGCCGATGCTTGATAAGGATGTTGCAAAAAAGTCCTGTGCTCTGGTGGCTTCAGGGTTGTGGTGTGACCACCAGGCGGCCAGATTTAGTTCGTTGCCCCATACCTTTGTCAGGCGAAAGGTCTGTAGGGCCTGTGTGCTCAAGATGACAATTACAAGCAGAGGTAACCATCTGCCTTTTCCAATTGAATGCGTTTTTGTCGCCCAATGTGCCAACGGCAATATTAGAAGAATTGCCGGTAGATAGTTGCGGTGCTCAAAATAGATCTCTAACGGAATAATGGTGGATTCCAATATGTGTCCTGCAAAATAAAACAGGATTGCCAAAGCGGCGAGTGGGTGGCGGTGGTGTTGCCATATTGCCCACAGAACGCCAGCTACTATGGCCAATAGCGCAGGCAGGGTTTCCCAGGGGGTTAGCAGATTGGTAGAGAGCGTGTAGTCGCTCGCAAGTATACCGCGACTGACAGCAAATGGATTAAACCAGTAATAAAGATACTCGAGTAGAACGCGGCACTCGGTAAGCAGTCTCTCGGTCAAGGTAAAGTCGCGTCCTGCATAGGTGATAGTGGTACCGTAGTATGCAAGCAAAAGGGCCAGCACCAATGTAGGCAGCCATAGAAATGTCAGTGACCATAAGCGGTGTGGTTTTAACAGTTTCAGGTAGTGGCGGATTACCGTGTATTCCAGCGTAAGAGTAAGCAGTGGAAGCAGTGCGCCGTTCTCTTTGCTCAGGATAGCCAAGGATGTGCAAAGGATGACGGCTATCGTCATCAATATATAACCGTGTTGGTTACCCTTGGCCTGAAGCCTCCTCCCATGGGCGTACAGGATGAGTCCAGCAATGACAAACAGGCTTGAAAGCATCGCCATGCGCTGAATGACATACAGTGTAGTTGATACATTGAGTGGGTTAAGTAACCAGTAGGCGGTGATGCAGAGTGCAGTCCACTTTGCGTTGTTCAGTGCCGGGCTGGAGGCCAGAAGGGTAGTTGTAAGCCAGTAGAGCAGGCCGCCGTTAAGAAGGTGAATCAGTAGGTTGGTGATCTTGAACGGGAAGGGTGATGTCGGCCAACTGCTGTAATTGGCAAGAAACGTCAGGTTTGAGACGGGACGGCCAAAAAGACCGGATAGATCTGATGCAAGGTAACGCCAGAGGCTGCGGGCATTGTCCACGCCACCGATCTCGGAAATAATCCCAAGGTGTGCGTCGTCGAGAAGAAATGAACCTGAGAGCCCAGGCCAGTAAACGGCTCCGGCTATGCAGGTGACAAGAACAAGGAGGCTGTCCTGACTAAATAAGAGACCGCCCCGAGGGACGGTCTCCTTGTACGGTTCTGGTGTTATCGGCACGCAACGGAACGATATGCGGAGTCCAGACTACCCCCGGTACACGTGTAGTGTGCACCGTTTGATGTGGTTAGTATGACCGTTTTATCAACAGTGCCCATGCCACTGAGAGTGGCTGTCAAGATAAGGTGTCCACTGGCATCGACGGTGGGTACAATACCAGTGACGTATTTGCCAGTTGTCTGCGAGGAAGTTGGAATAGCGTAGGATGTGAATGATCCTGCTTCGTGGAAATACACACCGGCGTCTGTTTTCAAGCATCAAGCAGAGAAAAAGCTTCGGATGCCTTGGTCTTAATTGTGTAATCCTTGTAGGCAGGGATGGCGAGGGCCGCCAGAATGCCAATAATCGCAACAACGATCATCAGTTCGATCAGTGTGAAGCCTGCTTGTGTCTTTTTCATGTTCAACTCCTTTCAATGTTTTTGGCTGACAGGGAAGATAACCGCTCTTCACTGCTTCTTATGAGACTGCTCTCTGTGAGTTTGTTGCTCATAGCTTAGGGATGCAGAAGCTGTGCCATGTGAAGTGAGGCGGTCAGAATTGATCATCGGATATATAGAAAACTCAAAGGGATAGAGCGAAAAAAGGGGTGTTTTTCAAGATGGCGGGCAGGTTGGGGGTAGGGTATTTAGTCTGTGATCCCCCAACTTTTCTGATGGGAATGGTCGGAAAGTGACAAATTTTGTCACCTTTTAATCGAGTAGTGACGAGGGTCACTCCATACCCAACTTGCTAAGGCGGTATCTCAGGGCGCGAAAACTGATCCCCAGCTTTTTCGCCGCCGCTGTCTTGTTCCAGCGGGCCTCCTCCAGTGCTTTGGTGATGATTGTCCGTTCTATTTTTTCCAGGTGTTCTTCCAGAGGGAGCCCAGGCTCCGGCTGGGGAGTGTCTCTGTTGTCTGGCAGGGCCAAGTCTTCAAGTTCGATCATCTCCTTGTCACAAAGGGCACTGGCGCGTTCCAGAATATTCTCCAGTTCTCTAACGTTGCCGGGGAAGGGGTAGCTGTAGAGTGCTTTCAGCGCCTCTCTTTCGATACGGGGTTTGTCGCAGCCATTTTGCTCTGCAATGTGCTTGAGTATACGGTCGGCCAGCAGGGCGATATCCTCTCTGCGCTCCCGTAATGGGGGGATCTGTAGCTCGA